>Ga0326512_10002852_pt1 | contig 12770 bp, 11 predicted proteins | sample 1_2617_0518_D_FD_203652 | JGI IMG/M metagenome (GOLD analysis project Ga0326512, IMG submission 203652) | Bovine rumen microbial communities from UC Davis, California, United States - 1_2617_0518 | ecosystem: Host-associated > Mammals > Digestive system > Stomach > Rumen | place: USA... | reverse complement strand
AAACTAACACAGAGCGAAAACATCGAAGAACAATCCGTAACCTGAAAACCAAAATAAGGCGCTGTGGTCAAGCTGTCACAATTATAAAATGCCTGCTCAAGGCTAGTCACGGAAGAAGGTACATCAGGAGCCTTAATGATGTAATCATCGCCACTGTGTGAGTAAGAAGTAATAGTTGTAGGAAGTGTAGTAGAAGAATAATCAACATACACTGAAGGTCCGATAATATCCAGGCTTGCAGCAGTTGGTGAAGAGGCTGAGTCACTTAAGTAATATTCAACAACATAAGTTGAGAATTGACGGAGCCTTGAATTCCATTCTGTCCCCTGGACATCAGTGATATTGAACTGAGCCGGAGAAGCTGCTGTTGCAGAAGATAAACCAAGCAAGTCTGAATTTATTGTGTTATAAATAAGCAAAGCTTCAAGGTCTGCATCAGCAACAGTAATTACGCTATCAGACACAGAATAAGACGGGACCTCATAATCAATGTAGAATTTCTGTAAACTCTGATAAGTTGTATTGCCCCACATAGTACTGGCATTAGTGTAGAAGAATTCTGCAAGTGATATAGCATTTTCTTCTGAAGAACAGTGAAATTCAATCTCACCGCAATCATAAAACATTAAAGATATCTTCAAGTTATCAAAATCAAGAGCATCAATAGAATGAACTGTTGTCAAGCTGGTACAGTGCTGGAACATACGATAGGCATTAGTTACAGCAGTTAGTCCGGACACATCAACTGTTGTCAAGCTGGTACAGTAATAGAACATATGATAGGCATTAGTTACAGCAGTTAGTCCGGACACATCAACTGTTGTCAAGCTGGTACAAGCATTAAACATATAATAGGCATTAGTTAAAGCCGTTAGTCCGGATACATCAACTGTTATCAAACTGGTACAGTGAGAGAACATAAAAGAGGCATCTGTCAATTCAGACGGAAAAGTGGTCTCCGAAATATCAACATACTTCGTGCTGTTATTCTGAAGAACATACTGAAGAGTCCCCTCTGCAGCTGTCGCACCACCAGCACAATTACCCGTTGTTAATCCGGTAATTTTTATCTCATACGGAGTATCAGCTGTATTTTCAGCCAATCCCTGTAAGTATCCATCTAATTCACTAAAAGCTACTTCTACTGCTGCCATTTTACTACTCCCACTTAAATATAGTTGATGAACAACCCCAAGTGCCACTGTTTGCGACAATTGCGTTCCAGTCGTTCACATCAGTCTTAACAGTTCCGTCTGAAGTTGAAACAAGGTCATTATTGATAACGAGCTTATTCGCCTTAGTCAGGAACACCAGGTCTTTTCCGCTTGAAGTATAATCTTCATCGGCCCAGTCTTTTGTGATAGTGCCCTCAAAGATGCCTGTATCATCATTCAAAACAGTCGAGGCAGATGTATTTATTGAGCCGTCAAAGGTAAGGGCTGCATCCGTAGTCTCGTTGTCGCTCTCTCCGGTAGTATCAGTGTCAAGGTGGAAAACTTCTACAGTTAAACTGTCATTTGGGACGAAAGTTGCAAGAGTTGGCAGTGAGTCGCTGTCAGTAGCATTAGTTAGGAACAGATTGCCTTTAGAGTCCACAACACACCGGCCTTCAATTTCCCAGTCTCCGTTGTTTTTGCTCTGGATGTTAATTCCGTAAGGCGTTAGCTCCATTCTTCTGTCAGAATTATTCGTGTCATAAATATAAGTACCAAGCGTGCTAGAACCGCCGGAAGAGGAGCTCTCTCCGGTAAGCTCAATGTTACCAGCCTTAAGGGTGACCTTATAGCCGGTTATAGTTCCGCTGCCATTTACAATCGGCAAAACTTCAAAGTACTGGTCCTCACCACCTACACGGAACGCGCCCTGATAGTCTTTAGCCTGGCTTGCGTTCTGCTTTGTCGATAAGTTCCAGTAGTTCAAATCTGAACCGGTCAGGGAACCATCGGAGATTTCTCCAAGGTTTGCTGTGATTGCGGAAAGTTCCTCAATGTAAAGCTCCTTATAATCAGCCTGAGCCATAACAATGTCGCGCAGAGCCGAACAAAGAGCCGACACATAAACTTCATCAGAAGAAGCTGAAAGCCAGTCAGAGCTTCCGGCTTCGTTGTAAGCCTGAATGTCATATATATAAGGAGTGTCAACAGCCCCGGAAGAGGTGCCTTGTCCGTACAGAGGGCAAGTCTGAATATAAGTATGTCCTAACTGCTGCAGATAAGATGCGGATGTGTCCTTGTAGTTATCAACATTGGTTGCAGAAGATGTCGGATAAGGGTTGGAAGATGTTGCCGGGCAGTACCACTGGCTATCAGCTGCAATTGTGCTGCCGTTGTACTCAAAAGAATTTCTCTTAATCCTTATTCTGTAGCCGACATTGCCGTAAACCGTCTTACTGTCAGACCTAGCCGGCTGTTCCATCTTAAGCACAATTCTACGGTCCGTAATATCCGGTGTAACAACCGGCGCCTGTAATTCCCAGGTACCATAGCCGGAAGTATCAACCGCAACTGCTGAGGAATACTCGGAAGTTACTCCTGCAGTATTAACAACCGCAGCTTCAAGAGTCCATTCTGCAAGAGTGTCTGCTTCAGGATAGCCTTCAGTTGAGCGCTTGAAGTCATAGCGGTAAGTTGTACCGTCTGCAACGATTGTCTGAGTAGAAAGTCCGTTGTATAACCGCCAGCTAGTCCGGGCTACAACATTATTTAAGCCTGTTCCGCCAGCTTCACAGGTAAACAAGATATAATCCTGATAAGCAACCGCCGTTACATTAGCCGGCGCATCCGGAGTAGCTGTCGGCAGAGCACCGCCTGTCGCCTCCTGAATGGCTGCAACCTTTGCATCCTGAAGGTCAACCTCTGACACTTTTCTGTCAGGTGCAGTCTCTGAACTGCTTCTGCGTGAAAGATTTGATACATACGACGGAATAATTCCGTATTCGTACATCTCAGAGTTGTAGTCACGCAAAGTCAGGTCCCAGCCCTGCTCACTTCCCGGCGCAATATCGACAATTTTCATTGTGTTTGTAACAGAAAGGAAAGTTCCGTCACTTTCAAGATATCCGAAAGAAAGCGTGTTGCCCGCCTGTGGCATTATGTCCTGGGCGGCAATCGCCTCTGATAGCGTGAGTGTTCTTGTAAAGCCTGAACCGGTGACTTCTGCATAAATCAGGCTTCTGCCAGAGTCTGACTGCGCCTGAATGATTACACCGTAGCGGCTCTCTCCGTCAAAATTTACACCGTCAGCAATTTCAATTTCAGTTATTGAAGTTCCGGAATATGTAACATCCTGAAGAACAGAAGATGCAATCCCCTGCTTAAGCTGCTTCATCTGCAGAAGCACTGTTGAGTAAAGCGGATAGCAGTCACCTTCCATTCCGACACTTACCTTAATTGTGCGCGGCTGAAGCTCCTGCATACGAAGCTCACGCTGAGCCACCTTGTATGCGTGATCGTGAGTTGTGACAGTTTCAAGGGCAAGCTCTGAAAGGATGTCTACACCGTCAGTGTAAGAAGTCCGCCCATCGAGCATAAAATAGTCGGTTCGTGTCTCCCAGCTTTCCCGGTCAATGTATGTAACTTTCAAGCCTGTAGGCTTTCTTTCAAGCGATTTTGACACATTGATTGACTTTATGCACTGAGAGTTCAAAAGCGCAACCGGTGAAGCTTCAGCCTGATCAATTACAATCTCATACAAGCCTGAAGAGTTGATAATCAAGCCAGCCCCGCAAGTTGACAAGATGCGCTCTATGATGTCCTTTTTCTTTTCGCTCTTTGTAAGAACATCATCACAATAAAATTCTTTTTCATCGCAGTATTCATACAAAGCTCCGAAAGAGTCCAGATCAAGCTCACTGTCAGAAAACTGTGAGTGATAATGAGCCGAGCTTGTAAGAAGTTCAAGCACCCATGCGGCCGGATTTCTTGTTACGCTCTTAACAGTGCTCCATTCCTGGCTGTCTGCATCCCAGGTTCTTGCGCAAGCTCCGCAGATTACATTTATCTCATCAATAACATTCTGCGAGCTTTCATCAGCCTTAAGCCTTATTCCAATCTTCTGGACTTTGCTTCTAAACGGCTCTTCAAGAGGAGAGCAAGGCACAAGAACGCCTGCCTCTTCTGACTTTGCAGGGTCGAAGCAGAAGGTGTTGACATAAGTTAAGATACAAGTCTCGTTTGCGTTGCTGTCCTCAAGCTTTGCATTTAATCGTTTTACTTTTATAACAATGTCTTTACCAAAGCTCTCTGAATAGCTGAATACCTTTGAAGCTGTGAAGCGGATTGTAGATTTAGAATTCCTCTTTACTTTTGAAGCGCTCGGAGCGGAAATTGTCACTCGCTTAAAAACCGCCCAGTCAGTTGAAGGTGTTGAAGCAGTGCCTGTAAGATCCTGATTAAGGCTCTTTCCGGCTCTTCTTTCAATCATAATTTGGTCACTTACTGATGAATAAAGATAGTGTCCGGCATCCTCAGTCCTGACAATATCACCGCTTGCTACATAGGCAAGGATTTCTGCATTAGAAAGCAAAGTCCAGCCGTAAGAAGGCAGGGTGTCATTGTCGCAGTCAAGATAGAACTGGTTCCAGGTTGGAGAAGCTTCGTCAGCATTATTAGACCACCAGAAGCCCAGCTGCACTTCCCTCTCTTTCCAGGTCTGAAGGTCTGTGTCATACTCCCTCAATCCGTCAAACTGGATGCACACTTCGACCTTCTGTGCATTAGGAGCGAGCTGGACAAGTGTCTCCGGGATGTCGGCCGTTGCGGTTCCGTAATCGTGCGCTACTTCTGAATTAAGGTACTCGCTCACTACCTTCTGACTTAAGCCCGGAAGAGTAAGCTCGCCTTTTCCTGATATTTCAACCTTCGATGGTGTCTGTTCGAGCGTTACAAGATAATATCCGCTAGATATAGTGTAAGAACCGCTTCCGCCCTGATCTTCTGCAATAGCGATTAAAAGCTCTGCTTCTGACTGAGTGGTCACGGCAATTGTTGTCTCTTCATCTTCTGAATAAATCGAAGAACTTAGAGAATAAACTCCATTCTGTGAGTCAGTGTTGTCTGCAGAATAAGAGGAAGAGAGGTCTAAAACATCAGTGCTGCCGATTGCAACAGATTTAATTTTTAAATCATTGTAGCCTGTGCAGAGGATTGCGTTCCAGTACTGCTGCTTTCCGTCCTCGCCCTCAATCGAGTAATAACCGCTATTCAAAAGATAAGGTGTGTGGAACATTTCTCCCATCACATAAGGGATGGTATTTCCAAGAGCTGTTGCGTTTTTAGCTCCGCGCAAGAATGGAGCGGTATCAATTGTGGCGGCTAATTCGTCGGCAGCTTTCTGCTGCTTCTCCATTTCTTCCTGCGCTTTGCGGTTTCTGGCATTTGCTGAAGCTGTAGCAATAAGAGAGACACCAAGCGTTAATACGCCGAGCGTGTAGTCAACCCAAGTTAAGCCTGTAAAATCAAGCTTTCCGCCTTTAGGCAGCTTCCTTATAAATATAACATCTTCTTCAGTGACTTCATAATCGGGAAGAACTCTTGCCCCCTCTTTTACAAGGAGACAGGAGGTCAGATCAGTTTCCGGAAGCAAAGAACGGAGCGGACCGTTAGCTCTAAAAGAATAACGCTCTGCAGACAAACTTGAATAGACATTGATTAAACCCATGTATATATCCCTCTTATTTTAACCGTACCGATTTTTGAAATTCTCACTCCCTGATTGCGTGTCGCGTGAATGAAGTAACGCTTATCAAGGCACACTCCAATATGGAGCTCTTGTAATATAGTCATTTCAAGAATTACACCCTCTGAAGCTTTATCTGTCGGAATGAGCGGAAGGGTTGGAAGATACTGACAAGAGAGCTCTACAGAATGATCATCATAGGCAAGGTCCGGGAGTACTTTCCCCATCCGGCGGCACACTTCGATTGCAAGTCCGTAGCAGTCAAAGCCCTCTTCCTTACTTCGTCCGCCGTCCTTATAGGGCGCCCCGATTAAGTCTGATACATCTATCACGCGCCGGCCCTGTTGTTGTCCGTGTCGAACTTGTACGGAATGAACTGTATCTCAAGTCTGTCATCCCCGGAAAGCGTGAATTCAATTTTCTGGTTTTCGTCATAAGTTACGGAGCCGTGCATGTGCTTATAGATATGAATTGGAGCAATGTCCGTCGGTGATTTTAATACACCGATAACTTCAAGCGAGTAGTCCTCGCCGGCATCTTCTACAAACTCGATTAAGGAATTGTCGACTCCGCTGATTGAAAGAGAGCCTCCGCTTCCGTAAGCATCCGGTCTTGAATAGGTGAATGAAGCTGCAGTGTAGGTCACCCCGTCATAAGTCACATCTTCATTATTATTTACAAGACAAATCGGGTTAGTATCCGATGATGATAAACTCAATTTAATTAAATAAGGAAGTGCGAATTTTCCGCCGGAAAAAAGCGCATTAAATAAAGCCTCGTCAGTCATTTACACCTCTTCTATCATCATATTAAGAATAAGGCGGCGCTGGTCTGTATCTTCAGGAGTCGGAACTTCCTGGAAGCGATAAGTCCCGCTGCCTAAAGCAGAACAAGTAAAATGCCCCGTACAGCCTCCAAGAGTGTCCGTGAACCAGGACCAGAAGGTATCAGCTTCAGTGCCAAGTCTATCAAGCTTCAAGGAACATGAATAAACCCACTTATAAGCCGTATTTTTCAAATAGGCAACAGTGCGCCCTCCGTCGAACTGAGTTGTCACAGAATTATCTGCCGGCGAGCCTTTACACTTGAAAAACTTTGAATTAACACCACTAGGCCAGCTTACTGTTGTCATAGAACCCTTCCTCCTGCAGCAAGATTTTGAGCGGCACTCAATGAGCCGTTGTATCGTCCGCCTGCCATTGATGAGTTTACCTGGTTGTCAATGTAGACTTTGAGCAAATTGCCGTCCATTGCAGTTTTCACTTTTGAATTGTTGTTGTTAATTATCTGAACATTCATCTGTGAAGCACCGCTTGACTTGTTGCCGTTAGCAAGCTTCCACAATTGCGCCTGTTGTGCGGCGTTTAAAATCATTTCGCCCGTGCGTGCGTGTACATAAGTATTGTCGCTTCCCATGCTTGCGCCGCTAATTCCTCCAACGACACCGCCCGTCGCGAAGCTTGGAGCCTTCGGCTTATTTGCTGCGATGGTTGAAATCTGAACCGCACCGGCAGCCGCAGTCATAGCCGCAAAGATTGCAGCAAGAGGCATAGGATAAGAAGATAAGGACGATGTGACACCCATGGCAACATTGGCAGCGGCACTCAAAAGATTAGCGTAATAGTTCCAGAGGTCAACCTTGTACTGTTCTCTTGCTGCCTTCTTGTTTGCCTCGCCTTTTTTCTCGCAGTATTCCTCATAAGAGATAAGTCCGTCCGTGTAGAGCTTTCCGGCGTTTGCCAGTTCCTGGTTCTGCTGGTCCTCAACAGCCTTTGCCGTAATTTCTGTAATTCCGGTGACAATGTCAGAAAAGCTTGTAACCAAAGAAGAGATGGTGGATGTAACTTTTCGAACGCTTTCAAGAGTTTTCGCACTCTCTTCCTCTGCTTCTTTTTTAACCACTTTCTGCCTTAAGTCTGACAATTCCTCGAACTTCTTAGTGTAAGCCGCCCAGGCATCAGAGTTCTCATCAACAAGCTTTCTCTGTGCATCAAGATTGGCAAGCGTTGCATCTATCTGTTCTGAAAGCTTTCCGCCGCCGCTTCCTATTCCAAGGTATTCCTTGGAATAGGAAACCATCTGTTCAGCTTCTTCAAGCCCTAAAAGGTCAGCCTTAGCCCCGTACAGCTCTTTATATAATCTGAGCTGTTCTTCAAGAGCCGGGATGTAATCATTCTGTACCTGCCAGTTGTCCCAGTTTACTCCGTTTTCCTTTTCAACAAGTTCAAGGATGCCTTTCTGCATCAGCTGGATACGGCCTTTCATTTCCTCTTCTTTGGAAATTTCAACGCCTAATTCTCGCTGTCTCTGCACCTGAGTATCATAATCTGTAAGCGATTTTTCATAAGCTAATTTATCTGCTGCAGCATCATTTTCAAGCTTTGCGGCGGCAGCCGCTTTCTCTGCTGCCTTACTCTTGCCTTCTGCAATGGCAGCTTCCATCTTAGCAATTTCTTCGTCCTTTGCAACGATTTGCTGTAAAGTTGAAAGATGGATGCGCTCCTGTCTTATCTGCGCTTCCAAGTTTTTGATTGTAACTTCCGCGCCCTTCTGAAGCATCTCAGCAGATACACCCGGCATCCCCTTAAGCTTTGCCTTTACATATTCCGGATCCGTGAGGATGCGCTTCTGCTCTGCAATCGAAGCATTCATCTCTTCGATGACCTGCTGAGAGCGCGAAAGCTCTTTTAAGTGTTCTTCTGCAGTAGTAGCTTCTCCGCTCTCTCTTTTAGCCTGAATTTTAGCGGCTTCTTCTGCAGCTTCCTTGTACTCTCTTGCTGCCTTTTCAGAGCTGGCCCAGTTTGAAATAAGGTTTGTGAAAAACTTACGGACCGGAGCAGCAGCCTTTTCAAAAGAGGCTCCAAACTCCTCTTTTAAGTCTCCAACGGCATTCTTAAGCTGTTCTGAACTTCCGGTTGCTTCTGCTGTCTCCTGAGCCATTCCCTTGAACTTAGCAGCCACGATGTCAACTGCCTTGCCGTTCTGAAGCTCTTCTTTAGTAAGTGTTTTCAGTCCGTCAATCTGATTGCCAAGCAAGCCGACACTGCCGGAATAAGTCTTATTAAGGGCTGTTACAGCAGAGTCAAGTGACATCATTCCGGAGGCCGACACATCAAGAGCCGCGCTCATAATATGCTGGATCTCTTCCTGACTTCTTCCGGCGCTTGCAAGCTGTGCCATCATCGGCAGAAGCTGTTCGTCACCTACAGTAGAGATTGACTGAAGTTCAGAAGCAAAATTCTTTAATTCCTTAACTGACTGAGAATTTAAAAGCGGATTGTTTTTTGCTGCAATTTCAAGCTGTTTTTCAGCCTTTGCCTGCACGCGGTATAGCTCTGTAGTTTCTTTTATGGCGGCATTAACAGCCTTAATCGCCTGGAAAACTGCCTTTGCGGAATAAGTTACGGCTGCAAAGCTTTGGGAAAATTTAGTTATGGAGCTTTTTTTGACCTGTTTATTTAATTGATTAAGCTGGGAGGTGACCTTATCAAGTCCGGACTGTGCCTCCTTGACATCTGCTCCGATTTTTATGGTTGCTTTTTTGTTGCTCAATTTTTTAAGCCCCTATATAGAAAAGTTCTTAAAAATATAGTCTACGAAAAAAGCTTATTGAAATTGTCAAAGTCCTCTTTTTCTTCTTCATTCATTTCTGCCGGAAGCGCCCAGGCCCGCTTCAGGTTCTTCATTGACTGTTCATAAGAGGTCTTATCATTAGGGTCAAAACCACGATAACCGGTGATGTCATTGAAACGAGTACCAATAACACCATCAAATAAAGCGAGGAATTTCCACCAGTGCAGGTCAGTGTCTATAAGGTCAATTTTATAAACCTGGTAGAATGCAGCATAAATAAGGTCTGCATCTATCATGTAATCGAAAACACGCTCAGAGGTCTCTCCTGAGCTTATAGGGAGTATTCTTTTTGGAGAGTAAAAATCAAGAAGAGCCTCAACCCCGGCAACCTTTTCAAGTGGTTTTTTTGTGGTAAAAAGAAAATCAATGTCAGAAGGCTGGAAGTCCTTCTTTTTTAAGATCTTGTCGAGGTTGAGGTAATAACGATAATCAGTGTGAATTGGATAAAGAATGCCGCCAACCTCTACAGCTGACGGCATCTTCTTCTTGGTGAGGTCAAGCATTACTATTCAGTGTATTCACCTTCAGTGAAAGCTGGCACACCGTTTGTTACAGTCACATAGCCTACAGCTGTAGTTCCGCCGAAAAGAACATCGAAGCTCAAAGTCTGGTCAACGCTGTTGAGGTCGTTAACAGAAATTACGCAGGATGCCTTCTGAGCCTTGAACACAACATGAGTGTCAGCTGTGTCGAGTGGTTCCTGGAAGTAAACCATAAGAATTTCACTCTTTGCTTCTGAGCCGGTCTTGAGGTTGTAGAACTTATCAAAGATAAATTCATAATCAGGTTCACCCTTGTGCATCACAAGAGGAGTGTTGAAGCTTGGTGCGTACTTCATCAGCTCTGTTGTCGGGCTCTCGTCACAGATGTAGTCATATTCTTCTGTCTGAGGGTTCATCTGCAAGTCAAAGGATGCAGTCTTGCAGATCCGTGTCCAGGTCGGACTGGCTGTATTAACAAGTCCGTCTGTACCGACTGCACTGTTCAAAAACGGTGCAATCTTATGCTTTTTAACAATTGTTCCCATATTTATACTCCTTTGTCTGGTACAATTAAATTTCTTCCGTCGTAAATATAGTCAAAGATATCTCCACGATACAGCACTGTTTTTCAACCGCTCCGGCATCGTAGAAAAATCTTCTTTCGCCAATCTCAATATCTTCTACCTGAGCATCAAAGTCAGGATTGTTAAAAAGTGCCCGTCTGAACGCTGAAGCGTAGCGGCACATTCTTTTGACGAGTGTTTCATAAACTGCATTTCTTACAAGGAAAGCAACCGTAAACTGATGCGAGGCATTAGCTCCGTTAATATAGCCGTCGTCCTCTGTCTCTTCTTCAGGAAGGATTGCACAAACAACATTCTGCGCATTTTTCTGTAAGTCTACCGCCCCGAAAACGATATTTTTATCCGCAAAAGAAGGCAGCTCTACAGAACTGTCCTCAAAGTCAGGAAGCACCTCATTCACATCATCGAGAATGAATGCCTTTATCAAATTAAACAACTCTTCCACGAACTACCCCCAGTATTTGTTTAATTCTTTATTTATGAGAGCTTCAACATCGCTCTTGTATTTGTCTGAATTAACATAGGCATCACCCTTTTCGATAAAGTGTCTGCCCGTAATCCGCACGCTTTTCACTTTCCGCCAGCCATCTTTCGTTTTAAAAATAAGATACGAGCCCTTAGCGTTAATCACGGCCCCGTAATTCAAAGTAGTTATAACCGGAAGAATTAAACTTCCGCCGCCCTGTATAGGACGGGGATAGACGGAGACCGTCTGTCCGTTCTTCTTCACGGTCGATTTGAAAGCTGAGCGCAGATTGTGCTCATACTTTCCGGCAAGAATAGAATTAGCCTTTGCCTTTACGCTTCCGCGCAGTGCCTTGTTCACCTCTCCTGCAGTATTCCGCCCGATAAGGCGCAAAACTGACTTTTGAATAGAAGGGATACTTCTTGAAGTTCCGGCAAGTGCCTCCTGAACTTCTTCAAGGTCTGCGCTTATGTTCAGGAATGACTCGCTCATACAAGTTCCCGCTTATACATTGCAAGCTGCTTCAGGAAGCGGTCTGCAGTAAAATTGTTGAACACCCTTGAACCGTTGTCTGCAAAGCTTGTAGAGCTTACCGCAAGATTGCCTCCGGAACTCTCCCAGATAAGTGAAGCGAGCTGCAGTGCTGTGATTTTAATTACTTCTGGAAAGTTTGAGTCCGTGTATCCTGCAGTATATTCAACTTCATAGACCGAACCTTTAGTGAATGGAGAAAAATCCACCATTCTTATATAAGGCCGGTCCGCCTTGTATTCGTACAATGTCACATCAGTCTCTTCTCCGTCAACAGTTACAGCAGTAAGGGCAGTAATCGGCATGGCTTCAAGTTCGAGAAGCTCCCCTCCGTCACTTAAAATCTTTGAGGTATAGTCCTGGCTTTCAGGATCATAATTTAAATACTTCTTGATTTCCTGTTCTGCAGCCCGGCAATACGAGTTGAGTAACGCAAGATTTTCTTCCGTTTCATCAATTACTTTGTTTTGGAAGAGTAAAAGGTCTGATGATGTTATGTACGACATTTGTTTTCCCCTTAAAATGGAATTTCTTCTGCAAATCCGCCTGAAATTAAAGCGGAAGCAAGAGAAGCTTCAAGCTTGTAGCACTCGCCCCTGCTCAGTACGCCATAAGAACCGCATTGAGTCGCAGTCATTTTCACGGCAATTTCTTTTGATTTTGCCTTAGTAACCGGCTTTTCTTCTGTGGCCTTTGTTTCTGCCGGTTTTGTTGTTTTCTTTTCTGCCATTTTCTACTCCTTATTATAAAAAAGGCGGGGAGCACCCGGAGGCATCACCCCGCCCTATATCAGTTCTTCAGGAACTTACGAAGCCTTTACTTTAAGGCGAGCGAATGCTTCAGCAAGAACTGGAGCACCGTCAGCGTAAGCAAGAGCTTTGAAGCCTTTCTGATTTTTAAGGCTGAAGAGTTCGTAGAGGTTCTGAACTTCAACGCCGTCGAAGTAAGCCCACCAGTAGTAGCTGAAGTCACCGATTACAGCAACATAAGTGCCGCCGGTTGTCAAAGCTGTTGGAGCGTAAGCGCTTTCAATTACTGGCACACCAAGGAGGCGGTCAGGTTCTGAAGCTGTAAGACCTGGGCGCCAGATGTACTGATCGTCCTTGTCTTTTAAGAGCAAACAGGCTGTGAGCATTTCTGTAGACATTACCCATTTTGCGTTGCGGCGGTAGCCCGGCTTCAGTTTCATCTTTGTGTTGATGAGGTCATCAGCGCTGATTGTCAAAGCTGTAGCAGTTTCAACATCGCGTGAAGTTGTAACTCCAGAGTCTGAAGCAACAAATACACCGAGAGGCTGGCTTGAGCCGGTTCCGGCAACAATACCCTTTTCAAAGGCCTGCATCATCTTTTCCTGGAGCTTGTTCTTGATAAGGCTTTCAACTGGGATTGCAGAAGCCT
>Ga0326512_10002851_pt1 | contig 12774 bp, 12 predicted proteins | sample 1_2617_0518_D_FD_203652 | JGI IMG/M metagenome (GOLD analysis project Ga0326512, IMG submission 203652) | Bovine rumen microbial communities from UC Davis, California, United States - 1_2617_0518 | ecosystem: Host-associated > Mammals > Digestive system > Stomach > Rumen | place: USA... | reverse complement strand
ATACCAGAAGTTATGGTGTCTTGGTAAAAGAAAAATATTTGATGATAGAACCACGTAAACAATAATTTCTGAAATAAACTCCGTTGGAAACCCCCTGTTTTAGCTTTTTAGTGGCAGGTCCTTCGGAGATAATACAAACATTTAATAACAAAAAAAGTATGCGATTAATTATTGAACCCGACTACGAGAAGATGTCGAAGTGGGCTGCAAATTATGTGGCCAAGTGTATTAACGAAGCAAAGCCGACGGCGGAGAAGCCTTTTAAGTTGGGCTGTCCCACTGGAAGTTCTCCATTAGGAATGTACAAAGAACTGATAGCCCTCAATAAGGCTGGCAAGGTGTCGTTCCAGAATGTGATTACGTTCAACATGGACGAGTATGTGAACCTCCCCGAGGATCATCCCGAGAGCTACCATAGCTTCATGTGGAACAACTTCTTCAGCCACATTGATATCAAAAAAGAGAATGTCCATATTCTCAATGGCAATGCCAAGGATCTGAAGGCAGAGTGTGAGAGCTACGAGAAAGCCATTGAGGCTGCAGGTGGTATTGACCTGTTCATGGGTGGCATTGGTCCTGATGGCCATATTGCTTTCAATGAGCCAGGTTCAAGCTTGCAGAGCCGCACCCGTCAGAAGACTCTGACTACTGATACAGTAATAGCTAACAGTCGCTTTTTTGACAACGATGTGAACAAGGTTCCCAAGACAGCCCTCACCGTAGGTGTTGGTACAGTCATGGATGCCAAGGAGGTGATGATCATGGTGAATGGCCACAATAAGGCACGCGCACTTCGTCATGGTATTGAAGAGCCTGTTAACCACATGTGGACTATCAGCTGCTTGCAGCAGCATCCCCATGCTATCATCGTTTGCGATGAAGATGCAACCGACGAGCTGAAGCACGGAACTTATAAGTATTTCAAGGATATTGAGAAGGATAACCTTCTGTAAATAAGCAAATGGATTCTGACTGCACAGGTGGTCGCAAAACGATGCAGTTCGATACTGCCAGTCAGAACAAAATAAATAAGGATTATGAATATACTTGTAACAGGTGGAGCCGGATATATTGGCTCACACACTTTAATTGAATTGTATGCAGCAGGCCATACTGCTGTTGTGGTTGATAACCTTAGCAACAGCAATCCAGAAGGATTGCGTCGTGTTGCTGAGATTATAGGCGTCAAGGAGATTCCTTTCTACGAAGTTGATATACGCGACCGCCAAGGCCTTGAAAAAGTCTTTGCTGCTCACCAGTTTGATGCCTGCATCCACTTTGCTGGTTTGAAGGCTGTTGGTGAGAGTGTAGAGAAACCTTGGGAATATTACGACAACAATATCAGCGGAACGCTGGTATTGGTTGGCGTTATGCGCCAGCATAATTGTAAGAACATTATCTTCAGCTCCAGCGCAACTGTTTATGGCGATCCTGCAGAAAACCCCATTACAGAGAACTGCCCCAAAGGGCAATGTACCAACCCCTACGGCTGGACTAAGTCTATGCTGGAGCAAGTCATGATGGATATTCAGAAGGCAGATTCTGAATGGAATGTGGTACTCTTGCGCTACTTCAATCCTGTAGGTGCCCATGCATCTGGTAGAATAGGCGAGAACCCCAACGGCATTCCCAACAACTTGATGCCCTACATCACTCAAGTTGCCGTTGGCAAACGTAAGGAACTGGGTGTCTTTGGTAACGATTATCCTACCCATGACGGTACAGGCGTGCGCGACTATATTCATGTTGTTGACCTTGCCAATGGTCACGTTGCTTCATTGAAAGCTATTGACCGCAAATGCGGCCTTGGTATCTACAATATGGGTACAGGCCATGGCTATAGCGTATTGGATATGGTCAATGCTTTCATTAAGGTGAATGGTGTTGATGTACCTTATGTTATTAAACCCCGACGTGCTGGTGATATAGCTACCTGTTACTGCAACCCGTCAAAAGCCAAAGCAGAGCTTGGATGGGAAACCCAATATGGTATTGATGAGATGGTTCGTGACAGTTGGAATTGGCAAAAGAATAATCCAGAAGGTTATTAATTAATTAGTTTTCCCATAAGGGAATAATCCACCGGCTTTAGTGGTGAGACAGTATCTGTCCCCCGTCCTCGATCGTAGCATGTTAAGTTTTTAGTATTGGTAGAAAAGACGTTTTGAGCAGATATGCGATGTTTTGAACGTCAAAAGTGGTTAGAAACAATGATTGATAAGAAAAAAAAAGACACAATAATTGCTTGTATGTTTATTGCTCTCTCGTTGTTGAGTGCATTATCTTCTTTTTATTCAACTACGGTACCTCAATGTGTCATTTTGGCTCTTCTTTCTTTGGTTTCACTCACTTGTGGAGTCATAATAAAGAAATATGGGACAGAAAACTAATAGATATAATTATTGCGATTTGGAAAAATTAGTCAAAAAAACGCTCAATTGGTATTTCTCCAAGGATGCGCTGCCGTATTGGTGTCTGTTCTTGGTGGATAGTGGTATTGTGTTCTTTTCTGGGCTGTTCACATACTGGGTGTTCAATAAGACACTGAGTATGTTCGACCATCGCATCAGTGTGTTCTACACTGCACTGATGTACACCGTAGTCAGCTGGATTGGGGTGCGCATATTCCATACCTATAAGGGATTTGTTCGCTATTCATCATTTGCCGACCTGGTACAAGTTGGCTATGCCAATGCGGTATCAATGATTATCGCACTTGGGCTGTCTCTGCTGTTTGAACACTATCAAATCTTCAACTTTTCTGGCTTTAATCAGACGGAAACTGCTGTTACCTTCTTCATAGCTACACTTGCGATATGGAGTGTGCGGATAGTTGTCAAGACACTGTATGATGTAGTGTCGTCTGATAAGGATACGCTGCGCGTACTTATTTACGGTGCCTTGACAGGCGGTGTCGGTCTGGCAAAGAACATCCGCAGTCAGAGACCTGCCAGGTTCCGCTTGTGTGGTTTTATCTCGCATAATGAGAATGCAAGGCATATCATGCTGATGGGAAAGCCTGTTTATGGTGTTGATGACGATATCCTATCCATCTTGACGAAACGAAAAATACAGGCGATACTAGTGTCGCCCTTGCGTATAGATGATTTTCGTAAGAATCAACAATTACAGGATATCTTTATCAACGCAGGCGTAAAGATCTTCATTGTGCAGCAAGCCAAGGAAGCTCAGGTGAAGGATGGTGAGCTACAGTCAGAAGCTTCTGATGAACTCGGTTTGCATGAAGTTTCGGTGGAGGACTTGTTACCGCGTAATGAAATAAAAGTGGACATGGACGCTGTAGGAGCAATGCTGACTGGTAAGCGAGTTCTTATTACAGGAAGTGCTGGCTCTATTGGTTCAGAGATGGTAAGACAAGTAGCAAAGTATCAACCTGAAGCGATGATGCTTATTGACCAGGCAGAGACACCAGAGCATGACATCCGTTTGATGATGAAGGAAGAATATCCTGACATCGAAGCCGTAACAGTCGTAACATCCATCTGCCGCAAACAGCGAATGGATCGAATTTTCCGTGAGTTCCGGCCTGACTATGTTTTCCATGCCGCAGCTTATAAGCATGTTCCGATGATGGAAGACAACCCGTCAGAAGCTGTGCTGAACAATGTCTATGGAACTAAGGTAATAGCAGATCTCAGCGCGAAGTATGGTGTCAAAAAGTTCGTGATGGTATCTACAGACAAAGCGGTCAACCCAACGAATGTAATGGGATGTTCCAAGCGTATCTGTGAGATATATGTGCAAAGTCTTAATGACAATCAGAGCACGACACAGTTTATCACCACTCGATTTGGAAACGTTCTCGGCAGCAATGGTTCTGTGATACCACTATTTAGGAAGCAAATCAAGAAGGGAGGACCGATAACAGTGACCGATGAGCGCATTGTCCGCTATTTCATGCTAATTTCAGAGGCCTGCAAATTAGTGTTGGAGGCTGGAACTATGGGGAAAGGTGGCGAAATATTTGTATTCGACATGGGTGCCCCTGTAAAGATAATTGACCTTGCTAAACACATGATTGCTCTGTCTGGAGCAAAAAATGTGGCCATAAAAATTACAGGACTTCGTGACGGGGAAAAATTGTATGAAGAAGTACTCGGTGAACATGAAAACACCAAACCGACCTTTCACGATAAAATACGTATAGCAACTGTACGCAAGTACAATTTTCCAGATATTTCAAAAGAAGTTGACAAGTTAATAGAACTTGCTAAGGATGACGACGATATGAAAACGGTGGCCATGATGAAGGCAATCGTTCCTGAATATATAAGCAATCACTCTGCTTATGAAAGCCTTGATAAGGTAAAAGCTAATTGAAGATGATTTATTATTATAGATGATTAACAAATGAACGAAAATAAACCAAAGAATCTTGTATTGCTTACCAATTTCTTTCCGTATGGTAATGCAGAATCGTATTTAGAAACTGAAGTGAAATATTATGAAGAATATTTCGATAATATATATGTATGTTCACTTCAGTTACGTCCGAAGGATTTAGAATCATGCAGAAAACTGCCATCAAATAAATTCAAAGTTCTCCCTATACTCAAAGCTTCAAGCCTAACCTATTTGTTATATGCTGTTCGAGTCCTTTTTGATGAAAATCTTTATTCGGAAGTCAAAAAGTTGTATAAAGAGCATCGTATGAGTTTTAAGAATATTGTAAAATTATTTGTTTATCTGAGTCGCTCATATTATGAGGCAGGCAAAATTCGCAAATGGTTAAATTCAGAAGGAATATGTCGGAATGATTGTGAAGGCGTATTATATGCTTATCGCTTCGAATATCAGCCGTATGTAGGATTAATTCTTAAACGTAACTTCCCTAATTATGTCACATTAGGGAGAGGACATGGTTTTGACCTTTATGAATTTCGCAGGGGAGGATACATACCATTACGAGAGTGTCTGCTTGATAATCTGGATTATACGGTTATGATAGCCATGAATGGAGTAGACTATCTTTCCAAGAAATATCCTGAACACATGTCAAAAGTTGTACTTTCTCGTCTCGGTACAAAAGACTATGGGTTTGGGCCAGTTCCAACGCCTAATGACCCTATCCGGATTGTTAGTTGCTCGACAATTGATGATATAAAGCGTGTAGAACTCATTGTGGAGGCTTTGTCACTAATTAAGGATAAGAATGTCGTATGGGATCATTATGGTGATGGCCCTAAACGAAGCGAAGTTGAAGCCATGGCAAAAAGAAAATTAGGGGCTAATGTTCGATATGAGTTTCATGGATTCCTGGATAACGCATCATTGATGAATGTTTATTCAAAAGTGTCATATCATGTTTTTGTGAATGTGAGTATATCAGAAGGAGTTCCTGTTTCTATTATGGAAGCGTTGTCTTTTGGAATCCCCACTATTGCAACCGATGTAGGTGGTACTAATGAAATTGTAACTGACAAAAGAAATGGCTTCCTCCTTCCTGCTGATTTTGAACTGACTCAGTTGGTGGATTATATTATGGATATTTACAATGATGCTTCATCTTTAAAATGTATATTTAGACATGAAGCAAGAAAATCATGGCGAGAAAATTACTCTGCGGATGTTAATTATCCTCATTTCTTATCAACTTATATGCGATTAGTATGAAAAGTATAGTCGTTGCCATTCTTTCCTCCCTTGTCCTGATTCTTTGGGGGATAGAGGTGAAAGCAGATCCATTATTCATTGTGGATATGTGTGTGTGGGTATGTATGATGATTTCTGCATATTCAGGAATAGAACGTAATTTTTTGCAATTTGCGTTTGGCTTGACTTTCTTTACATTTCTGATGGGAAGAGAGTTTCTCGAACAATATTCATTGTATAGCGTTGAGAAGACTTTCTTGCCAGACGCTAACAACCATTTGTACCTTTGTGTATTGTTAGGCTTACTTTCGTTTTGGGGCACATTTTCCTATTTAAATCAAAGAAAACATGTAAGTGGTAAAATGCCTATAAGTTTGTCCACATATGAAGCTACAGTAAGAAAGTATGCGAGTTTAGGTTTTTATTTAACTATGCCCTTCGCACTTATTTCTACAATTTTGGTGTCTTGGATGGTATTCCAATTTGGATATGGAGCCCGCTACCTTGATATTCCAGAAATGATGGCAAGCAATCCGGTAGTTTACATCTGTGATAAGATTGGTATTATGATGTCTTCATGTTTTTGTATCTTTTCATCAACTTTACCGGAAAAGCGGGAATTTTACAGAGTAGGGAGATGGTATCTTTTATATTCTTTTCTAACGGTTTTCGAAGGTGCGAGAGGTACATTCTTGATTAATTTCTTAGTTTTTGGAGCAATGCTAGCTTACATACAGTATAGGCGACCTGGTGAAAAATGGTTTGAAAAGAAGAGATATGCCCGTTGGGCAATCATAGGAATACCTGTTATTATGATTGCGAGTGTAGCTATTAAGGTCGCTAGAAGTGGTGAAGATTGGAGTAAGATTGATGCAACAGAAGCCATGACAGACTTTTTATATCAACAGGGTGTCTCAGGCCTGAACATAAAACGTGCTTATGAGGTTCAGTCAAACATTCCTAAACCTGAAAGCGGCTTTTATACGTTGGAATTTTTGTATTCAGGACTCCCAGCGCGCATATTAGGTAACAAGGTATATTCGGGCTATAATGAGGAGCATGCCTTAAAAGGGAATAGTATGACCCATGCTCTTGCCTATACAACTATGGGGTCAGCATATTTGGCAGGTCAGGGTACAGGGTCAAGTTATATTATCGAAACATATTATGATTTCGGCTATTTGGGGGTAACTTTAGGTTCCGCTCTTTATGCCTTCTTATTATCTCTCCTTATTCGTTCGTCAAAAAAGAATCTATTTTTAAGATCATTGTCCATAATGATTATTGGGAATATTCTATGGGCACCAAGAGCTGCTTTTACAGATTTTCTGCAACATTTATTTGCACCAACAATTATGTTTGTGACAGCATTCATTTTCCTAAGTGCTAGTAATACGAAGTATAAACTTACAGCATAGTGCATATTAAGCAAATAAATTACTTATGAGCTCGCAAAAAAACATTGTAAGTTCTATAAAATGGTCGTCTTTCGCTGAAATAGGCGTAAAGTTTATCACCCCCGTTACGACCATGATTCTGGCGCGAATACTTGCTCCAGAGGAGTTTGGCATATTGGCAATATGCAGTATGATTGTAAATTTTGCAGAAATTATAGCCGATTCGGGGTTTGGTAAATACATTGTGCAGGCAGATTTCAATGATGATGGTGAATTGAAACGATATGCAACTGTCGCATTTTGGTCTCATTTGTCTGTAGCATTGTTTATCTGGGCATTAATAATAGTATTCTGTAGTCCCATAGTTGACTTCTTGGGCATTCCCGGCCATGAAACTGTACTTATAGTGGCATGTTCACAGTTAGTGTTTATGTCGATGATAAGCACCCAGCTCGGATTGCTTCGTCGGAAGTTTGAATTTAAGAGTACTTTTGTGGCACGAATTGCCACAGCATTAGTTACCTTTGTTGTAACCGTTTCTATCGCTTTGATTAATAAGTCATACTGGGCATTGATTATAGGCAATGTTGTTGGCTCCATAGTGAATGCCTTTATTTTGACTTGGCTTTCAAAATGGTTACCAGCATTGTATTATTCTGTGTCAGTGTTAAAGAAGATGTTCGCTTTCAGCTTTTGGTCTCTATGCGAAGGTCTTGCACATTGGTTCATTTTTTGGTGTGATGTCTTCATTGCGACACAATTCTTCACGATATATCAACTGGGCCTTTACAAGAATTCAACGTCGATTCTCTTATCTTTTATTGGTATGATAACTGCCTCAATGAGTCCAGTTCTTCTTTCGGTGCTTTCTCGATTGAAAAATGATGACTCTTATAACGAGGTGTATATGCGCATTACCAAATTGTTCATGTATGCACTTCTACCCATTTGTATAAGTATTTATTCTTGTCGTGAAGTTGTAACTTTTGTTATCTTAGGTACAAAATGGATGGAGGCAGCTGACATCATAGGCTCATGGGCTATTATGCTTGGAATAAGTGTGTTTATTTACAGTTTCCCTGCTGAGATTTTCAAGTCAAAGGGTATTCCCAAATACCTGTTTTTCTATCAGTTGTGCTATGTTGTTTTTCTTGTGCCAGTATGTATTTATGCCACAAGATTTGGTTTCTGGGTGTTTGTATATGCCCGTGTGGCTTGCATTTTTATTCAGATAATACTTTATTTGATATTTACCAAAATAATATTAAATTGGGATGTTAGATCATTTTTGTCTCAGATGAAAGCTCCAATAGGTATGAGCATCCTTTATGGAGTCGTATGTTTAATGTCTTTTCAATACGTTCAATCATATTTGTTTCAAGTCCTTCTCTGCTTTATCCTTTTCACAATATATACAGCATTGTGTTACTGGTTCTTTAGAAACGACATATTGAGTTCTGTGAAGATATTGTCAAAAAAGCAGTTAAACAATGGATAGTATCGTTTTTTATCAAAAATTTATGAAACGAATTCTTATATTTTTCATTTTTTTTGTTTTTTTTGCATTGCACGATTTCCCAAGATGCTATTCCATGGGAATGAATGAGGAAATAGCAAGTGTGATGTCAAAATATCATTCTATTGGCCTGTCGGTTGCTGTTGTCAAGAACAACAGAATTTGCTATACTTCTTCATTCGGATATAATCCAGATTATAGCGACACGACAAAGAGAAATCCTATTCCAGAAAATGGTGTATATGTAATCCAGTCAATTTCTAAGACTTTTGTCAGTACAGCAATCATGCAGTTGGTGGAAAGAAAGTTAGTAAAGTTGGATGACGATGTTAATAAGTACTTAGCTTTTATTGTGCGGAATCCAAAGTACCCTGACATTCCTATCACCATAAAGATGCTCCTTGCTCATTATTCGAGTTTGAATGATTCTAAATATGGCTGGCATTTGCGACAGATTAATCCAGCGACCAATGATAAGTATCAGGAATGTTATAACGGCTATCCTCCGGGTGCTGAGTTTGCCTATTGTAATCTGGCTTATAGCCTTTTGGGGGCTATTGTTGAAAACGTAACTGGCAAAAGATTTTATGATTATATTGACGAAAATATTACCATGCCATTAGGCTTGCGTGCCAGCTATGATTTAACTAAGATCGACAGTACGTTAATAGTTAAAGCATACATTTACGATCAAAAGAAACAAAAGTATGTTGTGGATAACTCCATATACGATTATCAGTTCTTTCGTGATGCAAAGAAAAACTACAAGCTCGGCTATTCTGCTGCGTGCTTTTCACCGACTGGGGGTATGAAAATATCGGTGGTTGACCTTGCGAAATATATGATGATGCACATGAACTATGGCACTTATAATGGAGTAAAAATTCTAAGTAAAGAGAGTGAATTGGAAATGTGGAAACAAATAGGAACTCATAAATGGAGGTATGGCCTGGCTTTTTCTCGTTATGGTGGTATGGTTGAGGATTATGAACCTATTGGGATGACAGGCGGTTCGCATGGCATACATAGCGGGATGTTTTTTAATCCAGAAGAAAAATATGGCTTTGTCATTATTTGTAATGGGTGTACATCGAAGTCTTCCGTTGGATTTGATATGAGTCGAGAGATAGTTAGAATTCTTTATAAACATTTAATAAAATAAAAATTATGGAAATCAAAGATTTTATTGAGAAGTTTGCAGAACAGTTCGATGACACAGAACTGAGTGAGTTTAAGCCAGAAACAGTGTTTCATGAATTGGACGAGTACTCATCACTTATCGCTCTTACCATCATAGGTATGATTGACGAAGAGTATGGCGTGACAATCGGTGCCGAGGATATGTCGGCAGCAGTTACCATTGAGGACTTGTTTAACACAGTGAAGTCGAAGATGTGATGGAAGTAAATAATCCATTTTCACTTTGTGGAAAAACTATTCTGATAACTGGTGGCGCAGGTGGAATAGGATCTGCTGTTGCGCGAACCTGTGTGGAACTTGGAGCGAGGGTTGTCCTGACGGATATTCGTGAGGATGCCCTCTCTGAGACACTTGCATCTCTGCCTGAATCTCAGACTGGAGAAGCTCACTTGGCGATAACGGCTGATCTGACAGATGCGGGAAAGTTGTCTACTCTCGTTGATGCATGCCCACCGTTAGATGGAGTGGTGTTAAATGCAGGAGTGATGAAGCTGACATTAACGCAGTTTATAACCGAAGAGGAATTAACTCGTATTCAGAAGATAAATCTGAATGCTCCGATTTTGTTGACTCGCTCTCTGCTGAAGAAAAAGAAGGTCAGCAAGGGAGGCTCGATCGTCTTTACTGCCTCGGCAGCAGGAGTTTATCGTGTATCGATGGGTAATGGTATTTATGCCACAACCAAATGTGGCATAGATGCTTTTATGCGGACAGTGGCATTAGAGATGGGCCCTAAAGGAATTCGTTGTAATAGCGTGAATCCTGGTATGGTTGAAACAGCGTTGATTGGTTCTTTCACAGAAGAGCAAAAGGAAAAGGAAAAGCAGAATTATCCATTAAGACGTTTTGCCAAACCAGAGGATATAGCATACGGAATAGCTTATCTCCTTTCAGATGCCTCATCTTTTGTGACGGGTACAGCATTGAAGATAGATGGTGGAATGACGCTGGGGTAGTGAAATTGAAAATTTTAGAATTGAAACATTGAAATAATTGTGGAAAGGCTATTAGAGAATAAGGTATGCATCATTACAGGTGCAGCACAGGGTATTGGCAAGGGCATTGCTGAACAGTTTGCCGCTGATGGTGCTATTGTGTATGCTTGCGATTTACGCGAGGGAAGTATGGACGAATGGGCAAAGGAATGCGGAGAACGCAATAGTACCCGTGTTATCCCTCAATATTTCGACGTGACAGATGCTGTTGCAGTGAAGAATGCTTTCATGACAATCTTCAAGACAGAGAAACGTATTGATGCCTTGGTGAATAACGCTGGCGTTGTGTTTAACAAGAAGATTGGTATGATTGTCCGCAATGAGACGGAATTGATGTTCCGTATCAATGTGATAGCAGTCATAGAGATGGTGCAGTTATGCTCTCGTCTTATGGCTCGGACTGGTGGCGGTAGCATCGTCAATATTGCTTCAGTTACAGCAGTTCTAGGCTCACCAGGTCAGTCCGCTTATTCTGCGACAAAGGGTGCCATTATGTCATTTACGAAGTCTGCAGCTAAAGAATTGGCTCCTCAGTGTATTCGAGTGAATGCGGTGGCTCCTGGTATTGTGAAGACAGAGCGTTTTGCAGAGCTCTATGAGAGTGACGGAGCTAAGATAGACCAGCGTATTTCCCGTATAGGACTTGGGCGCCTTGGAACGCCAGAAGATGTTGCTAATGCCTGTGCATTCTTGGCAAGCGATAGAGCAAGCTATATCTCTGGCGAGATTCTTGGGGTCAACGGCTGTGCGTCGATTTAGTTCATAGTTCAAAGTTCAAAGTTCATAGTTGAAGATGATACTGAATTTAGATAAGTGGAAGGAGGATGCAGTTGCTGCGATTGATTCGCAGGGACAGCAGCTGACTTACGGTGAGATACGTGACTTTGTGGAGAGGGTAAAGCAACTGATGCCTGCAAGGTCGCTGATGTTCCTGTTAGTAGAGAATAATGTGGGTGGTATTGCCTGGACGATTGGTAATATCTGTGCAGGGAATGTACCGCTGATACTGAATGCTCATTTAGATGAGGGGTTGTATAATAGCTTGTACGACCTTTACCAGCCACCGTTTGTTTGTGTACCGGAGGCTTTAGCTGATAAGTATGGCTATGAGAAAGTCGTTACTTGCTATGGCTATACCCTGATGAAGACAGGGCATGAGGCTTGTGCGATGAATGACGAGTTGTCGCACTTGCTGCCTACATCTGGCTCAACAGGTAGTCCGAAGTTAGTTCGTCATAAGTATGAGAATATCGAGGCTGCAGCCTTGAATATCTCTACGTTCTTTGAACTGACAGAGAAAGACCGGCCATTGATGGTATTGCCATTGTATTACACCATGGGATTGTCAATGGTGTTCAGTCATTTCTATGTGGGTGCGACGGTGCTGATTACCAACCTTAACATGACAGACCGTAATTTCTGGAAGTTTATCAAAGAAGAGCGTGCTACCAGTTTCACCGGTGTACCTTACAGCTTTGAGATCCTGAACCTGATGCGTTTCTTCCGTATGGACTTGCCAGACCTTACCTTGTTGACACAGGGTGGGGGACGTATGCCGAAAGAGTTGAACTTGAAGTTCGCGGAGTACTGCCGAGACAACGGTAAACAGTGGATTGCCACCTACGGACAGTCGGAATGTACGGCTCGTATGGCATGGCTTCCTGCAAAATGGGCCATCGAGAAGGTGGGCAGTATCGGTCATGCAGTTCCTAATGCAGAACTGTCATTGATAGATATGGATGGTAATCCTATCACCACGCCTAATACAGAGGGAGAGATGTGCTATCGTGGTAAGAACGTGACAATGGGCTATGCCCGCAGTCGTGAGGATTTGCTTTTAGGTGATGAGCGTCATGGATTCATTAAGACTGGCGACTTAGCCTATTTCGATGAGGACGGCTGCTATTACATAGTTGGTCGCATGGGACGCTTCCTAAAACTCTTCGGAATGCGTGTCGGTCTTGATGAGTGTGAGCGTATCGTGAAGGGAAAGTTCCCTGGAATAGAGTGTGCCTGTGTCGGTACCGATGAGAAGATGCTGGTGTATCTGACA
>Ga0326512_10002850_pt1 | contig 12776 bp, 22 predicted proteins | sample 1_2617_0518_D_FD_203652 | JGI IMG/M metagenome (GOLD analysis project Ga0326512, IMG submission 203652) | Bovine rumen microbial communities from UC Davis, California, United States - 1_2617_0518 | ecosystem: Host-associated > Mammals > Digestive system > Stomach > Rumen | place: USA... | reverse complement strand
GATTACCCCCCCCCCCGAAGTTGTCATAAGACTCTTGTTGAGGGTATAAATACTCAAACATCAACAATTTTGGTAAAACATCTTTACAAAAATAAGCGGATGCAAAAGCACTCCCAAATTTAATCTCATCAAGTTTGTCATTTGTATAAAAACAAGCTCTCTTGTCAAACCCCAAATACTCAAGTCCATATTTGATAAAAAGAGGAGTCCTGTCTTTAGATTGTAAACTATTCTGAGGCAGCAATATTGCAAAAGGCTTGCCGATTGCATAAAGCCTCTCAAGTATTTTATCTTTAAGTGTAAAAGGCGGATTTGAGACAATGCAATCAAAATCAATAGAGGCAGGATCTATCTCAAAAAAATCTCCGCCTGTTTTAATATGAGTATTTATAACCTCAAAACCATTCTTTTTTAAAATCCTCACATAAAGACTATGATCCAAATCAAAAGGACACCAAATTTTTTTAAACCCTCTCAATTTTAAATATTTGATTATTGGATTGACAACATATCTAGGAGTTAAACACTCATCAGAGTCAGCATCCCTGCCGGCTGTCAAATACCCTTTATTATTTGCCATTTTTGCTCCATTCCGAAAATTACACCCCTCAGATTGCCTTTTAAGGCGGTTAAAAAGATTGCCGGGATATAAACTACCCGGCAAAAATTGCTTTTATAATAGGGATAGAGAAAATTTTGCAAAAGCCTCTCAAAAATTTTCAAGAGGCTTGCCCTTAGAGGAGTAATTATTTGATTATCTTTACAGGGCAGGCTATCTTATGTCCTGCGTTGTCAGTTTCGTCTAGGTATCTCGGCACCTGAGATATTCCGTCTTTGTTTGTTTTGCCATATACCCATGCAAGTTTTTTAGACTGCTTGCCATACTCATAATTGAGAACAGGCTCCGGCAGCCTTTGATATTCCCAAAATCTCCTATACTCCTCACAGATTTTGTCAGCTTTTTTGCCTTTTATAACTTTAGACTCAACATAGGCATCAAAGCGGTCTCTTGTATTGATGTACCATAAAAATTTAATTACTGCGTGATCGCAATTTTGACAATAAGTAAGCAATACAATCTCTTTTTTGATTGTAAGTTTATTTGATGTCTTTTTTTTAAAAAATTTATTTGATTTGTATTTTGTTATGTTGATATAAGTTGTATTTCCTGTTGATACAACTTTGCCGCAACACTCCAAAAACTCTGCTCTCACTTTCCATCCTCATATAAAAGCAATACTAACCTCTGACAGCAGCTCCGCACAATACGGATACTCCCGGCTGACTCGGTTATTGTCTCCCGATTGAGACAACCTATCAACACAAAACAGATTACAAGATTTTTTTTTGCAAAAAAAGTGTCAAATAACACTATTTAAAATTTAAAAAAATAGGATGCTAAAAATTGCATCCTGGAATAATTTTGAACATTTAAGAGGAGTAAAATTATTTTTTTCTTTTTTTTGATAAATTTTGCCGCTTAGCCTTGCTGCTGAACTGTTTATCATTACATGTAATTTGACAGGTATTGCCGCATAAATCAGATATACTCTGCATTTTCTCTGTTACATCTTGTATCTGTTCAAACAAATAGGCTTTTGCAATTCCTACTTTTGAATTAACTCCGTACTCTTGCCGCAATTCCTCAAAAACATTTCTGACTGTACCTACCGCAAAATGTAGTTTTTTTGCAATTTCCTCTGTCGGTACCTCTTGCAGCATCATTTTTAAAATTTGCTCTTTTGCTTTTTTGTTGACTTGCCCCATCAGCTCTAATCTCCTATATTGTTAAATCGTTGTAAACTCTATGTCATAAACAGGATTGTCATGCTTTAAATCCGTTGTCATGCCATCCTTAACAACAGAGATTTTGACAATCTTGATCAAAATTTCCTTTTGAGGATCCGGCACATATCCCCATCTGAGCATGACAATATCTCCCGGATGCAGCTTGCTCAGTCTTGATGTAAAATAAGGCTTTACATCTCTGTACTCATGCCGCTTTTGTCCTGCTTTTATTTTCTCAAACCATTCTTTTTTAAGATTTAATACTAACATCTATTTTTGCTCCGTTTATACCTGTAATCTCTCTCAACCTAATATCTTTGCGGATAACTAGCTGATCCTTAAAATATACATGAGTCTCAGCTGATACAACCTTATAGCTACCCCCCCCCGATTTTGTTATTATGTCTCCGGGATCTAAAAAATTAACATCAAAATTAAACTCTCTCATCTTTATATCCTCTCCTCTGCTTATCTGCTAAAAATAAATAAGCTGCCAAATTAACAACCTCTTGATCAAGATCCCTAAAAGCATTAAAGAGATCTTGCTGCATAATTGCACTTTTAAGCTCTCTGCCGGCAAAAAATGTAGTCTTAAAAGTTTGAAAAATATTAAGCTCTGCTGCAATCTCCGGAGCATTTGCCGCTAATATACAAATCATTGTACCAACAGACGGCACTGGCGGCAGCTCCTCTTGTCCGGGTATTATATATCCTTGCTTGCCCGGCAGGATGCCAAATGCCGCAAAAGGATTGTTGATGATATAATCCTGCATATAATTAACATAGAGGCGATCTGAAGGGATAACATAACAGCCTACAAAATCAGCTCCGGTATTTACAAGCTCAGCACCTTTTTTGAGCCATAATCTTGTATATTTCCAGGGCGGATTGCAAAAGCACAAACCCTGCCAAAGCTGCTGCAAGCCGTCAATCTCTTTTGTAAAATGTTGCTTTGCCGGAATATTATATTTAGTGCAGCAGACATCAATATCAAACTCCGATCTGTTAAAATATTTGAGTAAAGGCTCATATATCTCCGGCGGAGTCATATAATCATCCCTTATTGCTTTATAATGATTGTCATTATCATATCTATTGCTCTCTTTTTCTTGCATTTGCTCTCTCCTGTTATTTCAATTTTGTATCATCTAAAACCGGCTCTCCGTCATTGATGCGATCAATTATTTTTATGACCGGCTCCGCATCACAGCCGCTGCAATTTTCTTTTTGGCAGCTCCGGCAGATTTTTTGTGTATATTCTGTCAGAGTCTTTGAGATAAAAGATGTCTTTAATTCATACATATTAAATCCCTGCCGCCTCTCATAATCTTGCCTAAGTCTCCGCCTAGCATCATCAACAGTCCAACAGGGATCATCCCTATTTGCCACAAAAAGCCATTTATTTTATGCTCACAATACATCCGGCAAATTGCAGGATCATCATCTATTGCAAATAAAATACAATGCCCCTTTTGCAGCATATCTAAGAGTCTGACTCTCTTGCTCTCAACCGGAGAGCTTTTATCTTGAGGCGGTCTAAAACTTATTAAAAAATCTCTGCCGGCAACAAGTCCGGTCTTTACTTGCAAAAAGTTTATTGTAGGAGCTGCAATAATCTCTGATCTTGCTGTCAAAAATATAATCCTATGAGCAATCTCAATCTGCCTGCAATAATTAAGGATTGTCAAAAGAGTCCTATCAATACCGGAATAATTGCTATTTGCATTAAGATTAAAATAGTTAAACTTTTGATCCTCTGTCATATCCATAGGCTCAATAAGTTTCCAAATCCAGGAAGTATCAACAAGACATCCGTCTATGTCGCAAATTATATCTATAATAGGCTTAGCCTTTTGTTGTTTTAGCTGCTCCGGAACCGTTGCTGTTATCATCTATATATCTCTCCAAAATTCAAAAATTTTCTTTGTGCTGTTTGCAAAGATTAGCATTGCAAACACAGCACAGGTTTTAATAAACCAACCAGGCTGAACATCTGTAAATGCAAGATATGAGATAAAAATTGTAAACAGCAAATCTAAAACATAATAAAAACAGCTGTCTTTAAATGTTTTCAAAATCTCTCTTTTATCATATAGAGCAAAGCCTGCATTTAAGATTTTTGTATCCACATAACCATTTTTTAAAATATCTGTTGTATAACCTATGAGCTTTTTATCTTTTTTAATTTTTGATAGATAAATAAAAGCATTACCATTGACAGCATATTTATTGCCGGCTGCATCCTCAACCCATACAGCTTTAGGATAATTGTTTGCGATTTTTATTTTTAAATCATCAAGAGTATAGGGATAAAAATCCCCTTTGATTTTTTCTGATAAATTATACTCTGTATATGCTTTTGTCTCTTTATAAAATCTTAGATCCATTTTACCCCCTTTGTGCCTTTTGTATTAAAGCATTTCTCTTGCATTGCAGAGACAGTTGTCTCTCAGTTAAAATATTTGTCATGCTCTCCAAAACCTCTCCGGCAATTTCATTCAGATAAATCTCGGAGTCAGCATATTTCTCATGATCTTGTATGTTTACAAATAAGGTAATATCAAGCATTTTCTTTGATGTCTTTGCTGCATCAATTATTTTAAGATCATCACTTATTTGATCTATTTCTTTTTGTGTTTCAACATAGTCAGCTGCATCATCAGCTAAAATTTTTATATTAGACATCTTGCCCCCTTTTTAAGTAGTTAGATAGTGCATAATAAGTCTTTGAGAGTATGTTTTTGCCCTCTAAAAAACTATTGATCTCAGCTGTTGTCAGATCTGTATTTATTGCCAAATCGTAAACAGTTATAAATCCGCCCATCAAAAGTCTCTCAATGCCTACAATAGTTTTTTTAATTTCTTTGTAGCTCTCAAGATCAAATTTGCCGATCTCCTCTAAAGGCTCTCCTATATAATCCGGCTTTGTTATTGCGGCAACATCATCATAAAATATAGAGGATATTTGTTTATATTTACTTTTGCCGCCCTCTGTTTTGATTTGTGTAATATGATAATCTATACTGAAGATACCTGTCTTTGCAATTCTCTCAACTTTGTAAGCTCTATTCCCAATTTGATAAATAATAGTCTGACCATTGTTAAGCATCAGATCAACACTAGGGAGAGCTTTTATTGCTATTCTGATTTTTGCTATTTCTAGCGGATTAATTCCTCTCATTGACTTGCTCCTGTTTTTTGTTTTTTCTACCCTTTAAAAAATTTTCAAAATACCATCTTGCCAATCTGACTCTAGTATTTTTGCCCTCAGAGATATAATCACTTATTTTGAGAGCTGCGTTATATACATGACTTGAGACTGTGCATGGCTCAATACAGAGTTTTTGTGCAATTTGTTTGTTGCTGTAACCTTTTGCAAGCAGAGCCAAAATCTCAAGCTCTCTGTCTGACATAATTTGATCAAACATTGACAGCTCCTCTCATTACTTTTGGATATTCTTTACACTCTGCAAAATCAATCAAGTTTTTGCTTTTCAAGAGCTTGCCGTATTTTGTAGTTTTTCTCACAAATGCAGGCTCCGGCGGATTGCCTATATTGCCTTTGATAACCTCTCCGCCGCAAGGGATCCACTCTCCCCATTGCTTAAAGAAAAATGCAACATTTTGAGCTTTGCATTGTTTTTGGATGTTTCGCACCCAATCCGGATGCATGGCTCTTGCTCCGCATCCGGACTCTCCGCCTACAATTACCCAATCAATGCCGCTTAAATCAAGCTCTCCCAAATCTCCCAAAAGAGGCTCACAGCTCAAAAACTTGATTTTTGCATTTGTCTTTTTTAAAAATTCTATCCTGTTTTTATGTTCTGCAAGCTCAACTGTTGTGCCTAGCCAAATATTATCCGGATACTCAAAATCCGGCAATCTGCTTGCTCTTTTTGTCAATACTTGAAAATTAACATTCCCATACATCCCCAAAGCCTGCAATAAGCTATAAATATAAGCATCTGATACCTCTTTATGAAAAGTGTCAGACATTGAGTTTACAAAACACATTTTTACATTTTTTGTAATCTTTTTTGACAGCTCTGTTATAGGATTATGACACTTGATAATCTCAAAAGGCAGCTTGTATTTTTCTTGCCCCATAGCAGCAAGTCTTTTGTGTAATTTTTCTGCATAACAATTTTTACAACCCTCTGAATATTTTGTGCAGCCTGTGATTGTGTTTACAGTAACCTCAGTCCATTCAATTTTACTTGACATTACAACCCCCTCTCTTTGCCGGCTCAAGATTTTCTATTTGCTCCAGGTATTGCTCAATCTCCTCATCAGAGAGCCACCCTCTGACAAGATCTCCGCCAAAAATTTGAGGCACAGATGCAAGATCATTGCCTTTTAAAATTGCAAGCTCCCATCTGTCAGACTTTGCACCATAGCTGCCAAAATTCTTTATCACAGATGCTCCGTAACCATTTGCAAATTTAAACTCATAGCGAACTCCGCCCAAATGATCAGATTTTTGACATTTTCTATCTTTTTTTAATTTAAGCTCAAGAGTCAGCTTATCTGTACCCATTTGCTCATTTAACTTTTTGTAATATTCTTTGACATTAAACTCTTTGCTCATTTTGTTTACTCCTGTTTGATTTTCTCCTGTTCATCTCAGTAAGTGCTTTATCCCAAATCTCCCAAAGCAGATCATCACTCAAAGTCTGATATGGTATTGACTTGATCCTCTCTGACAAAGACGGCAGCCGGAGCATTAAATCTTTTGGCAAGTGTCCGGGATTGTTTTTGAGTAAGTCTAAAACATCAACATAGTGAATTGTAGGCTCATTGTTAAAAACCTTATTTAAAAAATTTAAAATTCTACGCATCAACAATCTCCTCATAAATTTTTTGACCATATAAGACAATATGCTCAAGATCTCTTTTAAGGTCTTTGCCGCTGCTGATACCTATATAAATCTTTTCAAAGTTTTTGCCGGATTGAGACAGATAGACAGTCTTTACAATACCAACATGCAAAATGCTATCCAGGAACGAATAAAAAGAGTAAGCAATAACCTTAAACCCTGCCGGATAATCAATGTCAACCTCATTTGCAGGCAGATTGCGAATGTCATATTTTTTCAATTTTCCAACTTCAGCCTGTAAATTTTGATTTTGTTTTATAACTCCCTCATGATTATTAAGAGAGAGCTTAATTGTATGGAGCCTTTTTGCAATCTCCTCATCAGATAGAGTGATTAACTCATCTGCATTTTTAACTCCAATCAAAGACAGCAGCTCATCATATACATCAAAACTGACTGTCATTTTGCATAAATTTTTACCCATATTATTTGCCCCTTTTTTGCTTTTTAACAAGAGAGCCGACAACTCTCTTAAATACACTTTTTGAAACAATCAAAACATCTCCAAAAATACCCGGCTCAATCCTGTATAAAGACTCTTGCAGAGCAAATTTTGATATTGTATAAGTGATCCAGGCTTTGTGCCTAACATCTCTCTCTATTGCTTTGATTTTTATCAAATCTGACTCTCTGAGAGCTTTGACAATTTCAAAATTGAGCCTAAACTCATCAGAGCTGCCTTTGATTATCTCTGAGACTTGATATGTCATGAGATCAAGCTCAATGTCATAATCAATAACAGCAATCTCAACTTTGTCTCCTAACCTAACGGGATTAAACCAGGATGCCTGTTTGATGATTTGCTGTGCAAAAACCTCAATACCTAGCCATTTTTCTTTACAGCTGATTTTATATCCCTCTTTGCTGCCGGCAATATTTTTGCCTAGTTGATATGCAGGAGATAAAAAATAGCTACATCCGTTCTTTTTTATATCTTTTTGATATTCAATATTGCATCTAATCATCCGGCAATCCTCATATTTTTAAAGTTAAAAATAATCTCTTTGCTATTCTCTATCAGCCTTGATATTACAGCCTCTCCATAAAATTGAGAGTCTAATGTCTCAATAGTGCTGTTTGCAGAGATTATGATAGGAAGTCTTTTTTCAATGCGAAAATTAACAATGCCATAAATCAACTCTTTGACATAATCTGTCGGATTGAGTTTATCAATATCATCAATAAATAAAAACTCCGGCTCTCTATATTGTTTTAAAATCTCCTCTGTTGAGTATTTTGATTTTGCATCAAATGTATTTTTAACCTTGTAAAGCAGCTCAACAGCATTGAAATATCTGCAAGCAAATCTATATCTGTATATTAACTCCTCGCACAAAATAGACATCAGCATTGTTTTGCCTGTGCCAAAATTGCCTATCAAAAGCATATTTTCTCCGCTTAAATATTTTGTAATAGCATCATCAGCATAGTTTTTTACCGCCTTTAAAGCCTGCTGTTGCTCTTTAAGAGTTATTTTAAAGTCTGAAAAATTAAGACCTTTAAATTTTTGAGGGATTGCAGCAATGCTGATTTGATTTTGTAAAGACTCTTTGTCATTTTCAAATTGCAGCAAATATTCTACTTTATTATTAAGTCTTTTAAAAATATGATTGACTCTCTCTGATTGGCGGCAAGAGCAATATTGACCATTTTCCAAGATTTCTCCGCAAAATGCACATTTGCCATCTTTTCTGCGTTTGCCATATTTCTCAATAGTTTTTGTTACATAAAGTTCTGTAAGATCTGACATTTATTACATCTCCTCTTGTTTAGAGTGATAGCCGGAATATTTGCCGGCAGCTCCGGAAGTTACACATTGAGTCTGATTTTTATTATCATATTTGCCCTCATAAATCTTTGAGGCATTTGTATCATTTTGGATAATCCAATCAAATGAGAAAAAATGATTTTTCTTTATAAAACTAGACTCTTGAGCCTTTTTGCAGACTGTGATCCAAAAATTTTTATCATTTATCTCAGAGAGTCTGCTGTTTGCTTTTGATTTTCTTGTATCTGTCAAGCCTCTAGGCTGAGAAAAATCAACACAAATAGATTTATAAATATTTAAAAGATCCTCAGCTGAAGATACATAATCTTTGTTATTAGTATTTTGTTCATTAGTATTTATTTCTTTTATATTTAGTTGTGTAGGATCTTCCGGAATTGGATCTTCCGGAATTGGATTTGCCGGAATTGGATGTTCCGGAATTGGATTTTCCAGGTGTGGATTTTCCGTATCTGGTAATTTTTTTTGAGATCTTTCAAAAATATGATAGATATAAGTAAATCTGCCATTTTCTCCGTTGATTTTCTCAACATCTAAATATCCATGAGTTTTTAACTCATCCATTGTTGAACGGATGCAGTCTCTGCTCTCTTTACAAATACTTGATAATCCGCTTATACTATAATTCCAATCATCCGGCAAAGCCAAAAACATACTCAGCAACCCTTTTGCTTTTAGGCTCATTGGCGGCTTTGTGAATAACAAATGCTCATTTGACATTACTGTATAATTTTTGTCTTTGTGGACTCTAATTACAGCGGAGTTTGTGTCTTTATTTGCCATATTAACAACCTCTTAAAATTGATCTCCTATATTTTAGATAAGACTTATAACACTTATTTATTCTTTTGATACCTTGACTGATAGCATTTTCAAACACAGCATCAAATGCTTGATCAGCTGCTTTTTTGCAAATAACCTCTCCGGACAGATACAAAAATGACGGCAAATCAACTTTTTTATTTTTTTCAACATCTATGAGATAAAGAGTCAAATAAAAATCATAAGATGCTTGATAAAGTGTCCTAATTTTGATCAATAGTTGTCTTTTTTTCTTTGCTCTGTGTTTTGCAATACAGGCTTTAACCCTGCTTAAAAATAGTTTTTTCTCCATAACCGTTGCTCCTCTAACTTAATTTTTGTAAATTACTTTGATGCAGTTTTATAAGTGTTATAACAAGTTGCCGCCAAAGATAATCTCTATCCTCTTTGCTGTAATCAATACCATCAAAAGCAATAGCATAATTCAGCGGTCTTTTTTTCTTTTTGTATTCTCTAGCCAACTTGCTGCACCTCAACATTTTCAAAAAGATAATCAAATGACAGTTTTAAATTCCAAAACTCTAAAATCCGTCTTATTTCTGATAATTTCCAATCAGAGTCTCCGTTTAGTTTTCTTGAAAATACAACTGTATTTATTTTGACTTTTTGTGAAAACTCTTTTTGTGATAATCCTGCTTTTTTGATTTCTGTTGCTAAATTTAAAAACATTTTTTATTCCTTTACTTTTATTTGACTAACGATTTACAAAATTTTACATGCTTTTTCGTTATTAAATTAACGAAAATAATACTAAAACATTTCAAATAATTTGTCAAGTATTAACGAAAATTTTAATAAAATAACGATTTGCATTATTTTATTGTCGTTTTTGTTTATATATATACTTGTTTTTTATCAAATTATGGTTAAAATAGTAAATGTAAAGGAGTGTAACAATATGGAAAATTTGAGCCTAACTTTTAATTTTTACAAAAAAAAATTAAAACTAACAAATGAGAAAATTGCCAAACTTGCTGATGTGCCTGTTCAAACTATTGAGAGAATATCATCCGGCAGGACAAAAAATCCAAATTTAAAAACCTTAAAGGCTTTGGCTGCTGTTTTTGATTGCAGCCTGGATGATCTCATGAATTTGAGAGATACAACAAAACCCTATTATTTTGATGAGACAACAGCAAGGATTGCTCAAATAATACAGGGCAATGAAACTTTAAAAACTCTGTTTGATACAATGCTTTATTTGTCAAATGATAATCAGCAAGCTGTTACAGGACTTGCAGAGAGATTAAAAGTTATGCAAGAGCAAAATGTATAAAAATAAAATGAGGTTATGGAAAAATGAAACAAAACAAAATAAATGTCATGCCGGCTTTTGCCGTCTTTATGATTACTCTTATAATTTTTTTGATATTTGCACCTAAAAAAGATCCTCACACAATCTCTGCATCTGATATGGGAGAAAATTATCCATATACAAGAGATAATGTAAGGATCAAATGTGCATCTGATTATCCGGATGCTGTGTATATAATTGACAAAAACAATAATAAATATGCAGTCAATGGCAATGCTGATATTTATTTTACAAAAATTAAACCGGATAAAAATTATAAAGGATTTACAACAGCTATCACAAAAAACGGAATGACTGATGCTGAAGTTTTACAAATTGGCTTAAAATATTGCAAGGAATAAAGATGATAAAAGCAAATAATAATGATGCAATAACATATACAAGAGTCTCAAGTGATGAACAGAGGCAAAAAGGATACTCAATAGATTATCAACAAAAAGAGACACAAGAATATTGCAAAATAAAAAATTTTAATATAATCCGCCGATTTTCTGAGTCATACACAGCAAAAAAACCGGGCAGACCGGCTTTTAATGAGATGTTAAAATTTGCGAAGAAAAAAGGGATCAAAAATCTTGTATTTTTAAAATCAGATAGAGCATCAAGAAACCCTGTTGACTCTGCTCAATTATCCTACATGGCTGAGTATGAGGGATTTAATATACATCTCATACAAGATAATCTGATCCTCTCCCCAAAATCAAAACCTCAAGATTTTTTAATATTTGAGATAAATAATTGCTTTTCAAATCTTTACCCTCGTAATTTATCAAAAGAGGTATCATCTAAAATGCTTGAAAAAGCTGAGCAAGGTTATTATCCAAGCAAGGCAATGTGTGGATATAAGACACTCTATATCAACAAAAGAGCTTATTTAAAAATTGATCCGGAAAAAGCACCATTTATAAAAGAGATATTTGAGAGATATGCAACAGGGCAATACTCATATAAGTTGCTAGCAGCAGAGATGAGGCTCAAAAATTTCATGGTCTCAAAATGCGTAAAATGCAGCAAAAACAATATTGAGGATATACTAAACAACCCAATCTATATGGGAGATTTTATATGGAAAGGCAAGAGATATAAAGGCAAACACGATCCTATTGTATCTCCGGAGCTTTATTACCAATGCCAAAGAATTATAAAACAAAGATCAACCGGCACAATAAAAACAAGAAAATTTTTATATACAGGGATGATAAGATGTGCAAAATGCGGATGTCAGTTTGTCGGAGAGATAAAGAAAAATAAATATATATACTATCATTGCACCGGCAACAGAGGCGGAGATTGCAGCAAAAAATATTTAAAACAGGAGTATATTGATGATGTTGTTGTAGATTTTCTCAAGAGTCTAACAATCCCGGATAAACACATGCCGGAGATCAAAAGCTGTATAAAATATCAAATCAATGAGGAGAGAGCTTTTAATAAAGAGCAATATGAGGCAGCAAAAATCAAATATGATAAATTAAAAACAAGAGCAGACAGTCTTTTTAATATTTATCTTGACGGAGATATTGACAAATCAACATATCAAGAGAAAAAAAGAGAGATTGATTATGAGCTTGAGTATCTTGCATCAGTCATGCATAATGCAAATTTAAAAGACAATAAAGTTATTGAAACCTCAGAGAGACTACTAGAACTTTTTAAAACCGCATATATAGAGTATCTTAGCGGAGATTTTGAGTTAAAAAAATATTTGTTAAATTTGCTCTGCTCGAACTTTTTATATGATGGCGAAAAACTAACTATAATAATAAAAGAGGCATTTAGACCTTTAGTCGATATTGCCTCTTTTGTAAATGGTGGAGAGAAAGATGCTAAACTAGAACTTTTATGCAAAAACTTTATAAGCAAATTAACCTCTGAAAGTGTACTATATATTGACTTTTTGCTTGATGAATATAAAAATTTAAAAGCTGCGTAATTTTTAAAATTTTTGCCACATTTTTACTTTATTTTTTTAGTTGAATTTTTTTGACTTAAAATTTTTGTTCAAAAAGGTAAATATAACAAGTTTTTCTGTAAATTTTTGTAAAATATTTTTTAGTTGAATAAAAATAAGATGTTATACAAGGCAAAACATAGACACAGCAAAGCATTTGCGATCGTCTCCGCATCATTGAATTTAGGATTTAAAAATCCTCTGAGTTAAAAAATGCTGGCGGGCGGACAATCAACC
>Ga0326512_10002849_pt1 | contig 12777 bp, 17 predicted proteins | sample 1_2617_0518_D_FD_203652 | JGI IMG/M metagenome (GOLD analysis project Ga0326512, IMG submission 203652) | Bovine rumen microbial communities from UC Davis, California, United States - 1_2617_0518 | ecosystem: Host-associated > Mammals > Digestive system > Stomach > Rumen | place: USA... | reverse complement strand
AGCGCCGATTTTTAGCGGAAGGCTTACGGCTAAGGGGTAGGCTAGACACTTTAGGAAGGATACAGGGCTATTTATGGATAAACGCAAGGTAACACGGGAACATAAGCGCCTAGAAGCCCTGCTAGACAGGGCAGACGTACCAAAACAGCAGCGGGACGTACTAGCGCCCGTAATAGATAATATGGCATGGCAGCGGGTAAAGCTGGACGAAGCACGGGAAGAAATGCAGGAAGCTAGCGTAGTTTGTGAGTATGACAACGGCGGCGGGCAGACTGGCACACGGGAAAACCCTATTTTTAAGGCGTATATAAACTTATGGCGGGCTTACATGGTAGGGCTTGAAAAGTTTTCTTCTTACTTGCCTAAAGAACTGCAGGAAGAAGCCGCAGGGGACAGCTTAAGCGTGCTAGACCAAGTAAAGCAGATGAAGAAGGCGAAGGCATGAAAGGAAACCAGACACCCCGCATTAAGATAGAACCAGCCAGAACGGACACGGACGGCAAGGGCGCAGCTATGCTTATGCAGGCTTACGGCGTACAGCTGGACGAATGGCAGCAGCTAGTACTTAACTGCTGGCTAGGACAGGACGAAACAGGCGGCTATAACGTGACTAGCGCAGGCTTAAGCGTGCCTAGACAGAACGGGAAAAACTGCATAGTAGAAGCTAGGGAATTTTACGGGCTAGTAGTGAACGGGGAACGCATTTTACATACTGCGCACCAAGTACGGACGGCTAAGAAGGCTTTTAGACGGCTGGCTAATATGTTTACGGATAAGAAACACCCAGAAATTATTAAAGCCGTTAAGAAGATACGCTACGGCATAGGCGAAGAAAGCATAGAACTAGAAAACGGCGGCATAATCGAATTTACAGCCCGCAGCAGGCAAGCCGCTAGAGGATATGACGGCATAAGCCTAGTAGTGTATGACGAAGCGCAGGAACTTACAGACGAACAGGCAGAAGCTATTATGGCTGTACTTAGTGCCAGCGCTACGGGTACAAGGCAGCTTATTTATATAGGCACACCGCCATATATAGGCTGTACTGGGGAAGTGTTCAGACGCTTTAGGCAGGCTTGTATAGTGGCTGCAGGACGGGGCGAAGAACAGAAAAGCAGCTGGCACGAATGGGGCATAGCTGCGGAAAAGCTGGACGAAATAGACATAGAAGACAAGCGGCTATGGTATGAAGCTAACCCCGCTTTAGGGTACAGGCTTACAGAAGAATTTACGGCAGAAGAATTTAAGACGCTTAGCGGGGACGGCTTCGCACGGGAAAGGCTGGGCTGGTGGGCTAAGCCTGCAGCCGCAGAAGTACAGCTGGCTATAGACGCTAAGCTATGGGACAGCTGCGCAAGTGATGAAGAACGCCCAGAAGGTAAGACAGCTTACGGCGTGAAGTTTACCCCAGACGGGGCAGAAGTAGTACTGGCTGGGGCTATCCTTCCTAAAGGCGGCAAAGAAGCCCGTATAACCCTGCTAGCAGTAGAACCTACAGGGGCGGGGCTTACATGGCTGGCAGACTGGCTAAACGAACGCTACAGGCAGGCTAGCGTAGTAGTAATAGACGGGAAGAACGGCGCAGATGTGCTTATAGAGAAGCTACGCCCCGCAGGGGGCGGCGTATGGGCTTTTAAGGACAGCATAGTAAAGCCTACAGCCCAGAACGTCATAACGGCGGCTAATATGCTAGTAAATGACCTTCACGAACACGCTATAACATGGTACAGCAGGCAGGACGAACTACGGGACAGCGCTATAACGGCTACTAAGCGCCCTATTAGTGGGGGCTGGGGGTTTGGTGGACAGACAAGCGCACCTATAGAAGCCTGCAGCTTAGCTTTATGGGGCTGCAGAACTGCTAAGCGTGACCCTTCCCGCCGTATGCGCATAGGGTAGGCTATGGCTATCTGGCTACCATACAAGGCAAAACCCCACGAACGGCAGAAGGCGAAGAAGCCACAGCAGCGGCAGCGCTTTTGTAAGATATGCGGCAAGCCCACAACTAACGGGAATATGTGCCAAAGCTGCAGCGACTTCATAAAACAGAAGAAGCACGAAGAAAGGCGGGCGAAGAAATGACCATAGAAGAACTTAAACAGCAGATAGAACAGCGGACAGGCGTGCCAGCTTCCCTTCTTACAGGCGAAACAGCGGAAGAAGTAGTAGCAAGGGCTAAAGCTGTACTAGCCTATAAAAGAGAACACGAAGCCCAGCGCCCTAAGACGGCGAGGGAACAGTTTGCGGACTGGTTCGGCGCACAGCAGGAAGACAAGGACAGACGCACAGCGGAAATACTGGGGCGGCACTACGAAGCTCCGCCAGCAGACCCAGCAGGGGCAGCGCTGGCAGAAGTAGCAGAAGCCTATAGGGTAGAAGCTGGGGGCTATCCGCAAGTACCAGACGGCGGCAACCCTTATATTAACGGCAAACAAGCCCCAGACGGACGCAGCACAGCGGAACAGTTTGCGGAATGGTTCGGACAAAAAACAGCTTTTGACCCCTTCAAAGATGCGGACGGCTGGAAGAACTTATTTTAACTATGCTGCATACTATAACAATCATTCTTAAGGAAAAGTACGAAACAGGCAGAGACCCTTTTAACGCACCTATATACGAATATGCGGACACGCCCGTAGAAGGCTGCCTAGTAGCACCCCTTAAGACAGAAGACATAGTAAACAGCTTAAGCCTTTACGGGAAGCACGCAGTATATGAAATAGCCATACCTAAAGGCGATACGCACGAATGGGAAAACCAGAAAGTAGTATTTTTGGGGCGCACCTTCCAGACGTTCGGCTACATGGTACAGGGAATAGAAGAAAATATACCCCTTAAATGGAACGGGAAAATATATTGTGAAGTGTACGGCTAAAGGAAGGCGGGAAGCATGGCTAAAGTAGTAACTTGCCCTATATGCGGGGCAGAATTTGAAACAAGCAGACCTAACAAGAAGTACTGCAGCTTCACTTGTAAGGAAGCAGGGCGGCAGCTGCGGCGCATGAAGTGGGAAGCAGAAAACCCAGACTACAGCAAGAACTATATGCGGGAATACAGGACAGCACAGAAAGCAGCAAAGGACGGGACGCTATGAAAATTAAGACTTGCCCCCATTGTGGGGGTACAGCGTGCCTTAATGCTAACTACAGCTACAAGACACGAAGCTATTTTACTTTCGTTAAGTGCGATATATGCGGCGCACAGGGGAAAGTATACACAAGCGAAGAAGAACCAGCGGCGGCGGGCTGGGATAATGCAGCCTGCAGGGACGCTATAAACGCATGGAATATGCGCAACGGGGTAACAGATGACAGCGAAAACTAGAAGCGACTATAAAATATGCCCGTACTGCGGCGCTAGTCTGGACGTAGGCGAAGTATGCGACTGCCTACAGGAAAAACACGCCACAGAACGCCCCCAGAACGCACGAAACGGGGCAAGGGTATACAAATACCCACAGGCACAGCAAAGCGGCTTAAAACGGCTTATACGGGCTTAAAGCGTATGCGTATATTGATATACTGTTATTAGTATGCTATAATGCAGGCGTAAACTATAACAAAGGGTCTCGTTTGATGTTTACGCACCCCAGAAGGGTAAGGGCAGCACCCCAGCCGCCCGTAAAGAAGGGGCTTGTATGCTTAGCGCTGCAGGCTTCTTTTTTTATGCCTTGCTATTTATCAAAAGTTATTGCAATTTATGAAATGTTATGATATAGTGCTAAGTAGGCTAGCAGGCGTATAGCTGTATACACCTATTTACAGGCGGGAAGGGGGCGAAGGAATGAAGCAGGAACTAGCCACAGTTAGCGCCTTGCCTGCAGAAAAGGGGCTGGCAGATGCCTACAGGGACTATATAGCCTTCCTAGACGCTACGCCCCGCACAGTACAGACCTATACAGGGAATATAAGGCAGTTTGTAAAATGGACGCAGCAAAACGGCATACAGCGCCCCACAAGGCAGGACGTAATAACCTACAGGGACGAACTACGGGAACGCTGCAAGCCTTCCACAGTACAGGGCTATATAACGGCGCTGCGGCTTTTCTTCCAATGGACGGCGCAGGCGGGTATATATCCCAACATAGCGGAACACATAAAAGGGGCTAAGCTGGACAGCAGCCACAAAAAAGACTACTTGAACGCTGCGCAAGTAAAGGACCTTCTGGACAGCATAGACACCCAGACCGCTAAAGGGAAGCGGGACTACTGCATAATAGCGCTTATGGTAACAGGCGGGCTACGGGACGTAGAAGCGGCACGGGCTAACATAGAAGACCTACAGCAGCTAGGCGGCAGTACAGTACTTTACTTACAGGGCAAGGGCAGGGACGAACGCACGGAATTTATAAAAGTAGTGCCTGCAGTAGAAAAGCCCATAAGGGAATACTTGAAGACCCGCAGGAAGGCAAAAGGAAAGCAGCCGCTATTTTCCAGCTTAAGCAATAACAGCAAGGGGCAGCGGCTAAGCCCTAAGAGTATAAGCCGCATAGTAAAGGACAGGCTTATAGCAGCAGGCTACAACAGCGACAGGCTAACAGCCCACAGCTTACGGCATACAGCCGTTACGCTATCCCTTATAGGCGGCTTACCCCTAGACGAAGTACAGCAATTTGCAAGGCACAGGAACATAAGCACAACGCAAATTTACGCCCACAACCTAGAACGGGCGAAGAACCGCAGCGAAGACACCATAGCAGGCGCAATTTTCAAAACTGGAAAAGGGAAGGACGGCTAAAGGCGCTTTACTAACTGGCAAGCTGGGCTTGCGTATATACATTTCAGTAATTCGCAAGCAGTGCTTACATGGACATAAACCAGTAAGCGGCTAGTTAGGGGCAGACCCCTAAAACCCCAGATTAGAAAAGCTACGCCTTACGGCTACAGGAAAAATTAAAAGAAAGGCAGGGCAGCACATGAAGAAAAACAGAAGGAAGGGGGCGGGCTTATGGAAGTAATAGCCATAGTAAACCGCAAGGGCGGCGTAGGAAAAACCGCAACGGCGCAGGCGCTAGGCGCAGGGCTTTTAAGAAAAGGCTGCAGCGTGCTTTACATTGACCTAGACAGCCAGACAAACTTAACTTACGGGCTGGGGGCAGATGCGGCAGGGCTTAGCAGCATGGACGTACTAACAGGGGAAGCTACAGCGCAGGAAGCCATACAGCACACGCCACAGGGGGACGTAATAGCAGGCGCAGAAGCCCTAGCAGGGGCAGACGCAGCCATAGACGGCACAGGCAAGGAATACAGGCTAAAGGAAGCGCTGGACGGGCTGCAGTATGACTACTGCATAGTAGACACGCCCGCACAGCTGGGAACGCTTACAGTAAACGCCCTTACAGCTGCGGACAGCGTAGTAATACCAGTACAGGCAGAAGTATATAGCCTGCAGGGTATAGGGCAGCTTAGCAAGGCTATAGAAGCCGTTAAGAAGTATTGCAACCATGATTTATATATACGGGGCATACTGATAACCAGATACAACGGGCGGGCTATTATTTCTAGGGATATGCAAAGCAACCTAGAAGAAGCCGCCCAGCAGCTTAAGACACGGCTATACAGCACCCCTATACGGGAATGTGTAAGCATAAAGGAAGCGCAGGCACAGCAGCAGGACATATACAGCTATGCGCCCAGAAGCAACGCAGCAAAGGACTACGCAGCCTTCATAGAAGAATTTACGGAAAGGAAGAAGTAAACATGGCTAAGAACTTCAAGAAGAACACGGCAGAACTATTTATAAGTGCTGCAGACGAACCGCAGGAAGCGCCCCAGACGGCGCAGGAAGGCTTTTCTATTCCTAAAGGCTACAGACTGGCAAAGGAATACAAAAGCGAACGTATGCAGCTGCTAGTACGCCCAGCGCTTAAGGAAGCCATAAAGCAGGAAGCGGAAGCGCAGGGGCTTAGCATGAACGAACTAGTAAATACTATCTTTGAAGAATATCTGGAAAGGAAGGGCAGGGCATGACAGCAGAACAGGGCAAACTTTACACGCTGCAGGAAGTAGCGGACGTTTTAAGAGTAACTAAGCAGACCCTTTACAACAATATCCGCAAGGGCAAGCTGCAGGCTAACAAGGTAGGCAAGGAATACCGCATAACAGAAGAACAGCTACAGGACATTGTAAAGAACGGCTACAGCGGCAACGGGAACAAATAGCAGTTAGCGGACGTAAAACAGTATATGCGCAGGCTTATAACTGCATACACCTATAAGGAAGGACAGGGCAGCACATGAAAGTATTATTGATTGATACGGACACCCTACAGCCGCAAGTAGTGGAAACAGCGGGCGGGCTGCAGGAATGGTACAGGCTTGTTAAGTGCGATTTAATAGACATAGTAAGCCGCAAAATAGGCGGGCGCTACTATGACATAATCGTAGACGATGAAGGACTATTTAAGGGCGGGGCGAAGGTAACAGCCCTAGACACCCAGCAGCAGCCGCTTTTAGTGGGTAATCTGGTAATATGCAACCATGACGGCGAAGGCGGCGAAACGTCACTAACAGACGAAGACATAGAACTAATAACGCAGCAGCTAGTAGTACTTACCGAAGCGGGAACGGACACCCCGCAGCGCTGGCTAGCGCTTAACGGCGTAGACTACTAAGGCATATAAAAAGGGACTGCACCGCAGCAACGGGAAGCAGCCCCACAGGACAGCACAAACCGCAGTACAGGACTTAACGGGCTAACGATAAGAACACTATAAAGGGCTTATGCTATGGCTATCATAGCAGAAACGCCCGCAATTTTCCAGAAGGAAAGAAAGGACACGAAGCTATGAAAAACAGAATACCGAAGGCAGTACAGGACTACCAGAAGCGCTTTTACGGCGCAGGCCATAACGAAGGCGCTTTTTATGGCAGCGACTTTTACGAAGTAAAGGAAGCTGCGGAAAAAATCGGGGGGGGCGCAGCGACAACCCTTTACGAAGCGATAGGGACAGCGCTAGAAGCGGGCTTTATGATAGGATACAGGAAGGCGCAGCGGGACTGCAGGAAGCGCCAAACAAAGAAGTAACAGAGGAAAAAGAAGAAACGGCAGCATAATAAGACGAACTTCGGAGGGGCAGGCTTATACTTGCCCTTGCCAGTAAAAGAAAGGCGGGAACGCATGATATTTACATACACCCCCACAGAACGGCTACAGCTGGAAGCCATAGACAGGGAAGAACTAGCGGCGCAGCAGAAGCTAGGGCAGATTTTTAAGCAGTACGAAGTAGGCAGCGAAGAAGCAAAGGCGGCTAAGCAGGACTACCAGCAGGGAGCGGCTAAGCGTGAAGCTGCGCTAACTTCCCTACTGGCACAGCTGGAAGCAGCACGCTTTAGCAAGCTGGAAACGCCTGCAGCTATCCTTAAGGACGCAGAACAGCAGGCGCAGGACGCAATAGTATATATTTACGTCCGCATATGGAAGTACACCCCAGAAAAAGACAAGCAGAAGGGCAAGCACTTCATAGTAGACCTAGCAAGCGGCGGGCTGTATCTGTACCCGCTGGGCTGGGACTATGAAGCGGAATTTATACAGCAGAAGGCAGCAGTATTTAAGCCTGCAGACAGCAGTATACTTTTAGACGCAGCAGGGACTACTAGCTACATACTGCGGGAAGTACTGGCAAGGCACACAGCAGCCCTTAAGGATAAGCCAGAAGCCGCACAGCTGCAGGAAATAGTAGACGGCATAGTAAAGAAAAGCCCCTACACAGTAGACCCCGCAGCAGCCCCAGAAAAAGCGGAAATAATCACCGCAGACAGCGCTATATTTAAGGCTAATATGCCGATGTATCACGGCAAAGCTACAGACGCACTAGCAACCTTAAGCAGCAGGGACATAACGGCAAACACCATAGCAGACAAGGGCATACTGGAAACAGAAGCAGGGGACTACAAAATAGTTATACAGGACTTTAGCAAGATTAAGGGCAAGCTAAGCGTAAATACTCACAAGCTGCTAAGCAGCGGCATAGCGGAATTTACCCAGATAAACAACTACGGCGGCGGGGCTGTAAATCCTAAAGTAACAATACCCCTTAACGAATACGCCCGCCTTCTGGGGTATGAGATAGACGAACGGGAAACGGACAGCCCAGAAGCAGCCGCTAAAGAAAAGAAGCGGGCAGCAGAAGCCCTTAAGACTGCTAAGAAGCGTATACGGCAGGACTTAGAACTACTGCAGGCTATGCGCTGGACATGGCAGGAAAAAGTACGGGGCAAGGGTGCAGACTTTGACAGCATATTGCTACTTGAGCGGGTAGCAATCCGCAAGGGCTATATAATAATGGAATTTGGGCGCAATATGGCAGAATACCTTAAGCAGCTGCCTTTAACCCAGTACCCGCAGGGCTTACTAGCCATAGACGCACGGAACGAAACAGCTTACAAGCTGGGGCTTAAAATGGCAGAACACTACAGCATAGACAACAACCAGATACGGGGAACAGCTAACCGCCTTAGAGTAAGTACGCTGCTAGCCGTTACGGGACTGCCTACTATGGAAATGCTGCAGCAGGAAATACCAGACGATAGCCGCCACTGGGACAGGCGCATAAAAGAACCTTTTGAAACGGCACTAGACAGGCTTACAGGCAAAGTTATAAGCAACTGGGAATATGTGAAGGCGAAGGGCGAACCGCTAACAGATGCAGAAGCCTACGGCATAACAGACTATGACACCTTTACAGGGCTGCTAGTACAGTTTGAACTACTGGAAGCCCCAGACCATGAAGACAGACTGGCAAGGCGGGCGGCAGAAAAGAAGGCAGCCGCAGCGAAAAAAGCCGCTAAAGAAAAGCGGGGCAGGAAGAAGAAAGTATAAAGACATACAGCTACGCATATACTTATATGCTTATGTGTATATGTGTATACTGCTTACAAGTATGGGAAGTAAACGCCCCTTTATTTTTCACGCTGGAAGGATAAGCAGCCAGTAAAAGAAAATATGGGGGCAGATGCTTTACAGGGGTACAAAATCTAGTTTTTAGACAGAAAAAAGGGGGCAGATACTTCCCAATATGGGGGCAGATGTTTCCCGCTGGGGGGGCAGATACTTCCCGCCTAGGGGGCAGATACTTCCCAAAATCTTTTCAAAAACCCTTATTTTATGCGGGTTTCAAGGGGGTTAAAAATTTCAGTACTATTAGTACTATTAGTACTATTAGCTTGCCCGCCCCCGCTTTATGCGGGCGGGGCTATGGTAAAATATCCGCAGCAACGGGCTTTTACCTTAAAGGCAGGCTACTTACAGGACAGCACAGCGCAGGAAGCGCAGAAAGGAAAGTAAAGACAATATGGACAGAGAACAGGCACGGGACATAGTAAAGGGCTATCTGGGGGACTACTTGAACAGCAAGGGCATAAACACACGCAAGCCCTTTAACTGCCTTAACCCAGAACACCCAGACAGACACCCTAGTATGAGTTATGACAGCAAGCGGCAGCGCTGTAAGTGCTTTAGCTGCGGGGCTAGCTATGACATATTCGACCTTATACGGATAGACTACGGGCTAAGCGAAGACATAGACGTATTTAACAAGGCTTACGAACTGTACGGGCTTACGATTGACAGCCAGCAGCCAGCAGAACAGAAGCCAGCGCCGAAGAAGGAAGCGCCGAAGGCAGAAGACTACATGGACTACTACAAGAAGGCGCAGGCAGCCAGAAAAGACCCTGCAGCGCAGGACTACTTACGGCAGCGGGGTATAAGTGAAGAAGTAGCGGCTAAGTACTGGCTGGGCTATGAAGCGGCATATAATACTTTTGACATAGACGAAAACGGGCAGAACAGCTTTAGCACATGGCGGGCGCTTATCATTCCTACAGGCAAGGGCAGCTACATAGCCCGCAATATGGACACGCCAAAAGAACCAGCGAAGAAGAACCGCTACAGGAAGAAGGGCGCAAGCCTGCTTTTTAACAGCAAGGCGCTTTATACTGCGGACAAGCCCGTATTTATCGTAGAAGGGGAACTGGACGCACTAAGCATTATAGAAGCAGGCGGGCAGGCTATAGGACTAGGCAGCACTAGCAATTATAAGCAGCTGGCAGACCTTATAGCAAAGCAGAAGCCCGTGCAGCCCCTTATACTTGCCTTAGACGCAGACGAAGAAGGCAGGAAGGCAGAAGAACAGCTGGCAGACGAACTTACACGCCTGCAGGCTTCCTTTTATCGGTACAATCTATACGGCGCTGCGAAGGACGCAAACGAAGCCCTTTTAATTGACAGGGACGGCTTTATAGCAGAAGTAGCGGCAGCGGAACGGGCGCAGGAAGCAGAACTAGAAGCCATAGCGGAAGCTGCGAAGGAAAAGTATTTACAGACAAGCGCAGCGGCACATATGCAGGACTTCTTAGACGGCATAACCGCAAGCGCTAATACGCCCGTAATTAGCACAGGCTTCTTTAACCTGGACAGCATACTAGACGGCGGGCTATACGAAGGGCTGTATATACTGGGCGCTATTTCTTCACTAGGCAAAACTACGTTAGCGCTGCAGCTGGCAGACAACCTAGCAGGACAGGGGCAGGACGTTCTTATATTTTCCCTTGAAATGGCACGCAACGAACTAATAGCCAAAAGCATAAGCCGCCTTACTTATCTGGCTGCAGACAATAAGGCGAACGCCAAAACCACAAGGGGCATAACTGCGGGCGCACGCTGGCAGAACTACAGCACCGCAGAAAAGGCGCTTATAAATAAGGCTATGGGACAGTACAAGGAATACGCCCAGCATATTTACATACACGAAGGCATAGGGGATATAGGCGTAGAAAAAGTGCGGGAAGTAGTACAGCAGCATATTTCTATTACAGGCAATAAGCCAGTAGTGCTTATAGACTACTTACAGATACTAGCCCCTTACGATATGCGCAGCACAGATAAGCAGAATACGGACAAGGCAGTACTAGAACTTAAGCGGCTAAGCCGTGACTGTAAAATAACAGTACTAGGCATAAGCAGCTTTAACAGGGACAGCTACAAGGCAGGCGGCGGCGTAAATCAAGGCAAAGTAAGTATGACAGACTACAAGGAAAGCGGCGCACTTGAATACAGCGCAGATGTACTTATGGGGCTGGAATTTGCCAGCGCAGGCAGCAAGGAATACAACGAACGGGAAGAAAAGCGGAAAGACCCCAGACAGATAAGGCTAGTAGTGCTTAAGAACCGAAACGGCAAAGCATGGGAAAGCTGCAGCTTTAACTACTTCCCGCTATTCAACTACTACAGCGAAGCATAGACACATAACAGCATACAGACGCACAGGAAGGGCTAACGGCTACGGCTGCTAGCCTTTTCTTTATAGGCTGGGAGCGGGACAGCATAGCCGTAATACTTGACTGTAAAATGTTTTTACTGTATAATGATATGTGTATATGGGGTACTGTATACAGTTATAAACAGACTATAAGAAAGGCAGGGCTATTAAATGGCTAAGCAGACAGTACTAGACGAAGTAAAAAACCGCATGAAGGAAATGCAGGACAGCAAGGCGGCACAGCTGGAAACTATCCGACAGAAGCAGACGGAAGCCCGCAGCCAGATAGAAGCGGCGGCGCTGGCTATGAAGCAGGCAACGGAAGAAATGAACGTAGACAGCTACGAAGAAGCGAAGAACAGGAAGCGCAAGGCGCAGACTGCTTTAGATATGTATAACGGACGCTATGAACAGATTAAGCAGCAGGAATACATAAGCGAAGCAGAAAGCGACAGCGTAGTAGACAGCCTGCTAGAGTATGAAAAGACGCTGGCAGAAGACTTTAAGGCAGCGGCAGCAGTACACCTTAAGAAGCTGGCAGAACTGCTTAAGGACTACAAGGCAGCAGTAAAGGACACGGAAGACACCTTAACCAGCTGGCAGCGGGATATACACGCCAACTATAACACAAGGGGCGCTATGACTAGAACAGACCCGCTTACAGGGGAGCAGACGCACAGAAGCGAACGCCCTATAGCAGTACACGCTATGCCGTATACTGGCTGCCCAGAAGCGGAACGCATGGGGCATTATCTGGAAAAAGAAGCCCCGCTGGTAGAAGGCTAAGCTATGCAGCAGCGCATAAACGTAAACAAGCCGCTACGGGTAAAGGCTATTTACCTTAAGGGCAGTAATAACAAGCCCTTGCGGGATAGAATAGTATGGATTGCTTACAACTTCCTAGTAGTGGCGCAGGACGAAAACGACACCGCCCCCACATGGTACAACGTAGACAGGATAGACAGACTAGAAGGCGTAGAACAGATGCGGGAAGCACCGCAGACACGGCTAGAACAGCGTATAGCCTTCTTTTAACGGCAGTATACACATACCCGCAGGCATATAGCCGTAGGGGTATATAAGCAGACGTAGGGGGCTGCAGAAAGGACGGCGGGCTATGGCAACTAACCCCAGATATAAAAACGGGACGCTACGCAGGAAGCACCGCCAGCGCTTTAAGGCTATGCAAGCCCCTTGCGGTATATGCGGCGGCAGACTGGGCGCTATTCACTATGACGAACCCAGCGACAGCAAGCACCCTTTAAGTTTTGTAATAGACGAAGTAAGACCCGTTAGCAAGTGGCAGCAGTACGGCTACAGTAGCGCAGCGGCAGCGGCGCAGGACTGGACGAACCTACAGCCAGCGCACTATATATGCAACCAGCTAAAGGGGAACAAAACAGACTTTACTTTAAAGGCAAAAGAACAAAAACAACAGCAACCGAAACAGAAAAAGCATATTGCTTTAGATGGTAAGTGGTAAAGGGTAGGGGGAGTACCCCCGCCCAGCCACACGGCGAG
>Ga0326512_10002848_pt1 | contig 12780 bp, 15 predicted proteins | sample 1_2617_0518_D_FD_203652 | JGI IMG/M metagenome (GOLD analysis project Ga0326512, IMG submission 203652) | Bovine rumen microbial communities from UC Davis, California, United States - 1_2617_0518 | ecosystem: Host-associated > Mammals > Digestive system > Stomach > Rumen | place: USA... | reverse complement strand
GAAGTCATATAATTCGTACCAGTGTACAGTAAGTACAGATACACCTCCTGTATACGGAACGGTTACAGAATCTGGTTGGACAACTCCTGTAGTATATCTTGATATTGACGGTATACTCAACGATGCTGACACTAGAGCTCAGCAAACATTTGAGACAGCATTAGGTAGCGCATCTACTGATTTACAAAGAGCAGCAGAGCTTATTGAAAATACACAACCTCTTATTGATGCTGTAAACGCAATATTTGCTTGGAGAATTGTAGGTGATGGTGCTAACACTCTTGATTCTAAGTATGAAGAGCTTGTAGACACTAATGGTACAGATACAGATATGGATGATCTTCATGATCTGTTTGACGGATATTATAGTTCTTCAAACAACAGATATGAAGGCACAATAGAAGGATTAAATTCAAATCCTAACATCTGTATATCTGCAATGGAGTTTAAGGCTATCAAGTTTGGCAGTATTACCGATTTGAATAGTTCAACAGCTGTTACTAACAAATGGGTGGCATACATTCCTACTACAACAGAGATCCGTACACAGATTGCAAGTTTGAGTGACGATCTTTCACAGCTCAATACCACAGTAAACCAACAGACTCCAGAGTGGATTAGATTACAAGCTTCTAAGGGATTTTTGGATAACGTTACTTGGACAATGGTTCCAGAAGCAGAATACACATCTGCCACAAATAAGATAGACCTTGGATCTGCAGCATTACCTACAACAGAATATGTAGCTAGTACAAACACATCCGGTTATCGTTATGGTTACTACTACAAGAGAACTGAAAGCGGAGTAAACTATTGGTATAGATGCGACTATCCAATATCTACAGGATTTGCTAACATACTTGCTGACAGAGTTTCATTTGGTGTAGCAACAAACAATTTGAACAGTGGCGATAGCGTGAAAGGCGCACTTATCGATATGACTGTTGACGGCGTTTCAATAACCGGACGTAAGATTGTATTAAATGGTGATACTGTTGCTAATGCAATATACGGAAAGTCTCTAAACGTAAACAATACTACATATCTTTGTGCAGATGGTGATGTTTATTTTGGTGTTTCGAATACTATAGATCCTGATGCAGTAAACAAGTCCGGTCTTAATACGGGTAGCGGTAGTTCTAGATTTAATCATAATGGCAGCGGTCAGTTGGCTGGCGGTAATATTTCATGGACAGGAAATGGAAGTATTTACATGAAGGCTGCATACATCGGCAGCTTTGGAGATGGTCACAATTGGACAATTAAGTCGTTATCAGATCAGTCCGGCTTACCTGTAATATACTCAAAGGATACAAGTGGCGGTTAGACAAACAACCAAGAGTTGTATATAACTCCTCAGTACTTGAGATCTTGTAAAGCTTCCACAAGCAGTAATCCTTTATAGGATGATTGGAGAGTTTCACGTGATGGTTCCGCATGGTTTGCAGCAAGACGGGCTAGATTTAATGCAGACGGAACATTCCATCTTGGTGGTGAAAAGAACACGCAAACCACAACTGGAAAGCAGGATGGTTATATAGACTTCGATCCTGTTGAAGGAACTCTCACAATAGGTGGACAGAATGTTGTAATTGATACTGTAGATACTGTACAAATTGGTACTACTGTTGCAAATACTTTAAAGAACGACAGTAACTTCACAGGTGTTATAATAAACTCAGTTGGCACATAGGTCATAGGAGATTTAGAAACGGAAGATGTATCAGTAGGTAACGGTTCTTGTTTCTTTAAAGGATCTTCTGCAGCACACGACCCTTCAGTTTTACATGGACATTCTTATGGTGCAGGCACTGCTGGTGCAGGACATCTTGCTAATGGTAACATCTGGTGGGATAATGAAGGCAACTTGAGCATTGGCGGACAGCTAAGACTTAAAGGTACATCTCTTGAATGGGGTGGTGCTGTACAAGAATATGTATTGCATGACGATGATTTTGCTCCACAAGGAACTGATCCACATGATCAAGTATATCGTTCTCACGAAGGTTAGTTCTATAGAACCGGAGCGTTATATCATTTACCGGACCCTAAAGATTATCTCGGAAGAGAGGTGTTTGTATCAGTTTCTGTTAGCGGAGAAGATCTTTCTGATATATTTGGAAGAACAACAGTTAATCATTCTAACAATACAATATCTTATTGGGGTGGCTGTTAGTGTATGACATTACCTTGTTTTGATATAGACAGTACAGATGCAGATCATAAATGGATAAGATGGGGAATTGATGCATGTAAGTATAATACATGCGAAATAAACCACTTACCAAAATTTTATCAGCTTGGAACAATAAATACTTATAACGGCGGAAATCAATATCACAAGTGGGGCACTTCTGATTCTGATGCGATTTACTCATTTTATAACGTAAGCGATATAACTTCACACACATATTCTGGAAACACGAGATCTGGATTGTATTTAATTCCAACAGATGCAAATGTAGCCAAAATGAGAGATGAAGCATCCAAGAATAGCGGTAATGGATCTACAGATTTTGTCACACTTAGGATGAGATGCCAAGCTAAGAAGCTTGCAAACTCCGATATATATTATTGGGAAATTCAGACTACCGATTTTATGCCTTGTTTTGATACTGGTGAATATGCGGAAACAACGCCTACAGAAACAGATAGCGAAACGCATCAACCTGTAGTATTACACACAAGTCTGTCCGAGTACGATTTGACAGCATACGGTTTCTATACTTATTACGAAAGTGTAATTGCTGGCACATCATTGTCATTTGAACACGAACAGTTGACAGTATAACATGTTTGATATAAAAGGAAATAAAATATCTTTAAGTACAGATGATTTAGCGATACCTCCATTTAAAGATCACTACAACAATGCTGAAGATAAAGCACAAGCATTGAAAGAAATAGAATACGTAGTGTGGTTGAATAAATGGAATACACCTTATGAAGCTTACCCAGAGAAGGAGAGAGCATCTAAGGTAGCAGAAGACGTATTTAAAGATAAGAAATATATACCTACTGCAGAAGTAAAAGAATTAAGCAAACGGTTTATCGAGTTCCAGGAAACACCTGGGACCCGATTACTGGCTGCCTCAAGGTCTGCAGCAGAGGGATTAACAGAGGCCCTTAACTTGTATTCAGCAGAAGCTATGGATATAGATACCGCTATAAAGGTAGCTCGTATCCTCAAAGATGTTGGAAACATTGTTAAATCATTGGATATGACAATGAAACAAGCTAAGGCGGAGCAAATGGAAACGGGACGAGTAAAAGGTGGAGGTCAGATCGGTCTCTACGAGATTCCCAAGTAATTAACAATAGCGCATGTATACGGCTATGTAGGTTCGACTCCTACCTTGCGCTCAATAGACTGGCCAGTCTTTTTCGTGATAATTATTTTTAGTATTTAACTTTAAACTTTATAATTATATAAACGACAAAGAAGGTATAAACATTTTACCAGTCGTAGGTGGTAACGGTACAGAAAATTAATAGTTATGGCAGATAAAGATTATTTCGGAAAGGATAAGTTATACCACTTCTCAGCATGCTTAGGAATAGCAGTTTTCGAAACCGAAGCTGCTATTGTTGCTGCTCTTGCAAAAGAGTATGGAGATAGCAAAGATAATGATAATCATTGGTGCTGGTGGGACATTACCGCTGATGTGCTCGGTATAATAGTCGGTACTGGTATCAGATTACTTATCACTGGCGGTAAGTGGCACTGGTATTAATATTATGGTAGATTTTAACAAAAAGATTAAGAACTCTGATAAGTTCAGACAAAGCGCCATCTTTTTTCAAGAACATGGATGCTATACTCTTGCTCCCATTGGAACTACTGATTACATACAATTCTGGGAGCAGGAAAAAGAAAGATGTTTACACGGTTATGTAGCTCCAGACGGAGATGAGATAACCGGTTATCACTACTTTTATTTGAACTACTCCCCAATCATGAAACTTGATGAGGTGGAGTATACTGACAAGTACGGAAACAAGAGAAAGAGAAGAGAACGTATCTTAGGTTTCCCAAGATTTTATGACTATGACTACTACTACTTTAATGCAATAGAAGATGCCGAAGAAGCTGGAAAGCACATGGCAGTGCTTAAAGCCCGTCAACGTGGATACTCCTTTAAGGGAGCATCTATGCTTGTTAGGAATTACGAGCTCATTCCAGGCTCCAAGAATTTTGCAGTGGCTTCGGAGCAAAAATTTCTCATTGGTGACGGCTTGCTCACCAAAGCATGGTAGATCATGGACTTTTGCGATAAACATACCGCTTGGGCAAAGCAGCGTCTTACGTCCACTCGTATGGAAAGAGTTAGCGGATTTAAAGTCACAGATGAATTTGGTAAATCCACTGAACAGGGATATTTATCTTCTATTACAGGAATTACTCTCAAAAACGACCCAGAAAGAATCCGTGGAACCCGCGGTAAGCTAGTGCTTTGGGAAGAAGGTGGAAAGTTTCCTAACCTTCTTACAGCATGGCGTGTTGAACAACCAGCTGTGGAAACCGACGACGGCGTAGCTTTCGGTCTTATGGTCGCTTTTGGAACTGGAGGCACGGAAGGAGGTTCTTTCGACGGACTTAAAGACTTGTTCTATAAGCCGGAGGCATACAATGTATTAAGCTTCCCTAATATATGGGATGATAATGCAGAAGAAACTAGATGTGGTTTCTTTGTTCCTTCATGGAGTAATATGGATGCCGTAGATGAGAATGGTAAGTTTAGGTTCATGGATAATGATGGCAATACTCTAAGAGATTTAGCTATACAAGAACTTATACACCAAAGAAATGTAATTAAAGATGGTGGAGCTACTCAGCAATCTATTGACCGTTTTATATCAGAGCGTCCATTAAAGCCACAAGAAGCAGTACTCGAACTTGGTAAAAACATATTCCCTCGTAAACTACTTATGGATCAGCTTACTAGAATACGAACTAATAAGAAGCTGTAGAACATGAAACATATAGTAGACTTATCTTGGGATAATGGTAGAGTAGTAGCACATGAAAAGAAAAGTGGTGACATTACGTCCTACCATCTGAAAAAGGACGATAAACCAGATGGATCAGTAGTAATATGGGAATATCCAGTAACAGACCCACCATACGGGTTGTATATAGCAGGGTGTGACCCCTACGACCACGATGAGAGTTTTACTAACTCATTGGGCTCTACTTTTATATTTAAACGTGTACAAGCTGGAGAAGCTTGGAACGATGTAATAGTAGCTGAATATTCTGGTAGACCAGCTACTGCAGAAGAGTACTACGAGAACGTTAGAAAGCTATTGATGTTCTATAATGCTAGGCTACTCTTCGAGAATGAGCGTAAAGGAATTTACCCTTATTTCACAAACAAACACTGTGATTATTTATTGGCAGACCAGCCTGACAAAATCATTACTGAGATCTTTAAAGACAGTAAAGTATAGCGTAGGAAGGGATGCCACATGACCAAACAAATACGAGCATACGGAGAAGGATTGATTCTAGAGTGGCTGATGGAAGAATACGAAGAAGGCCACATGAACATAGAGAGGGTTTACAGTGAACCTCTCATTGAGGAATTAATTGAGAATGACGGAGTTAAGAACGTCGATAGATTGATCGCATTATGTATGGTCATGCTTTATAGAGAAGAGCTGTATTAGATAAAAGTATCAAAGGCTAAAGAAACAAACAAACAGGTTGAACTATTTGATCTGCCGTTGTTCGGGTCAACATATTGGGATGACGAACCACAATCAGACGAAAGTTTGCCGCTATTTTCATTTTGAATATGGTAGAAGATAATTTATATAATTCACGGTTTCCACAACAAAAGTTACCTCTCTCAAAGAAGAACGAGAAGTGGCAGCATGATTGTGTAAACTACATCATAGGCGAAGGCAACATCGTCTCAGGAGGTCAAGGTGGCACTCGATTTAGTGAGCTGTAGCAATACTATGACCTGTACAATAGTATCTTTGATGAGAAGGATTTTAAGAAGATAACTAACCCATTTAAAGTACAGGACGGTTTCCCAGCTACACCACAAGACTTCAATATCATCAGACCTAAAGTTGACCTACTCATTGGTGAGGAAACAAAGCGTCCATTAAACTTCAGAGTAGTAAGAACATCACAAGAAGCTACATCTGATTTAATGAACACACAGAAGGAGATGGTTCTTAATTATGTACAAGCCGCCATTACTGCTAGAATGAGCCCAGAAGAGGCTGAACAATTCCAGCAGTAGCTTGCTGAAGGGTCTATACTACCTCCAGAAGAGATTGCTAAGTACATGGACAAGGACTATAAAGATGTGATTGAGAATACAGCATACCACACCCTTGTATACTTAAGGGAGAAGCTTGGTATGGACAACGAATTCATTAAGGGTTGGAAAGATGCACTTATCGGCGGTATAGAAGTATATTACGTAGGCGTACTTGGTTCAGAGCCTTATATGGAAAGAGTTAACCCAATGTATTTCTCATTCGATAAGAGTCCTGATCTTGAGTTCATAGAAGACGGTTCTTGGTGCTGCAGAAGGATGAGACTTCCTATTACAGAAGTTTACGATCGCTATTATGACAAGCTTACTGAAAAAGATCTTAAGAAGCTTGAAGAGATGATCAATGCAGTACCTGCTCATAACCTGGGAGAGGGTAGCCCTGTTGATAACTTTAAAGGAATACAGCTCCACATATACGATAATCCTGTATTCGATGAGAATACTCAACATTGTGTTAACGTATGGCATTGTTGCTGGAAGTCGTTTAAAAAGATCTTCTATGTAACAACGATGGACGAACAAGGGCAACCACAGATTGACATCCTTGATGAAACATATGAACCAATGGGAGATGAGATCTCAATCGAACAAGATTGGATTATTGAAGTATGGGAAGGATACCGTTGTGGTAATGATCTATACTTTGGAATACAACCTGTTGAGTACCAACATGTAAGTATAGACAATCCTAACAGTCAAAAGCTTCCTTATTGTGGTGCTGTGTACAGTAATACTAACAGCAAACCTCGTTCACTTGTCAGCATTCTTAAACCATTGCAGTATATGTATATTGTACTGTGGTACAGACTTGAACTTGCTATAGCGCGTGATAAGGGTAAGGTTGTTAATATGGATATTACACAGATACCTAAATCAATGAATATTACACCAGAACGATGGATGCACTATTTGTCATCTGTAGGCGTAAACTTCATTAACCCTTATGAGGAAGGTTGGAACATACCTTCAAGAGAAGGCGGTAAGCCAGCTAGCTTCAATCAGATGACAGCACTTGATCTTACCATGTCAAATGTTATTGCTGAGTACATTCAGCTTATGGATAAGATTGAGTAGCTTGCTGGTACAATCTCCGGTATTACTCAACAGCGTGAAGGAGCAGTTAGTTCTTCTGAACTTGTAGGTAATGTTGAAAGATCAGTAGTACAGTCATCTCATATTACAGAGCCTTTGTTCTGGATACACAATCAGTGTAAGAGACATGTGATGAACATGCTCCTCAATACTGCAAAAGGTGCTTGGGAAGAAACAGGCAAACAGAAGCTTAGTTACATCTTCGACAATGGAGAAAGAGCATTCCTCGACATTACTCCTAAGTTCTACTATGAAGATATGGATGTATTTGTAAGTGACGCTTCTAGAGACGTTGAGAATATCCAGAAGCTTCAGCAGCTTATACAACCTGCTATGCAGAATGGCGCTAGCTTACTTGAAGCTGCAGAAATCCTTACTAATGATAATTTCAACATACTCAAACAGAAGCTTAAGGATATGCAGACTCGTCAAGAGCAGTTGCAACAACAACAGCAACAAGCTGAGGCTGAGAATCAGCAGAAGCTTCAAGAGATGCAGAATCAGGCTAAACAGCAAGAGCTTATGCTTCAAGAGGCTCAGATGGATCTTCAGAGATACCAGATTGATCAGGATAATGCTACTAAGATTGCTGTAGCAGAAATCTCTGCTTATCGTGGCACTGAGGAGAAGGATGCTGATATGAACGGTATACCAGACATTATGGAGATTGGAAAACAAGCATTGGAGCGCTAGAAGATCGATATGGAGTCTTATAATAAGAGATACGAGACTAAACAAAAGAGGGAAATAGAGGATTAGAAAGTACAACTTGAACGTGAAAAGATGCAGCATGAATCTGAGTTATAGGCTCAAAAGGATAAAGCTGCGCTTGAACGTGAAAAGATAAAAGCAAAAACCGCTATGAGAAATAAAGTGAGCGGTGAAAAATAATTTTATTTATGGAAATTTGGAAAACAATAAATGATACTGACAACAAGTATGCAGTATCTAATTTAGGAAATGTAAAAAGGTTAGAACATTACACTATGGTAGGTCCGAATAAAATCCATTATGGCGAACGTATTTTGAAACAATATGTGAACAAAGAAGGATATTGTATTGTGCACATCGTTGTTAATGGAAAAACTTGTGCGAAAAAAGTTCATAGATTAGTTGCACAATGTTTTTTGGAAAACCCAGATGGCTTACCTTAGGTTAACCACATTGACGAAGACAGACAAAATAACAATGTTAAAAATCTTGAATGGTGTTCTCCTAAACAAAATTCAAATCACGGAACAAGAAATGACAAATTGCGAAAAGCGTCCGGTATAAAGATTGCACAATATTCTCTAAGTGGTGATTTGATCAAAATATGGGACAGTATTTCTCAAGCATCAGAATACTTCAAATGTTCATCAACTTGCTGCATAAGACGCGTTTGTAAAGGACAGAGAAAGTCTTACAAAGGGTTTGTTTGGAAATACGTCGATAGTAAAGTTATTGGCGACAGTACTTTAAAACAACAAATGTTAAACGATAAGAATATGATTTTAGATTTATTATTCAACACCTTTTCAAAAGACGAATTATTGTTTATAAGCGAAGAGTTGTAGAATCGTATCTGTTCTTACAAGACTGCAGGAGAGAAGTAATATGCCTATAAAGAAACCGACCAAATATAGATCTTCTCAAAAGATGAGAAACTATATAGCAAACGTAGAAGCAAAACATTTTGCTGAATAGAATCGAAGGTTTGGTGGAGATGCAATAGCTGCTAAAGAGCTTGAGTTAAATCAGGCTCTTGGCGACAGCTTGCCATATGTAGACAACGATACATATGATGCAATGTTGTCATACTGGTATAATACAAAGAGAGATTCTGGCAAAGCAATGATTGATGCATGGAGACGATATTATGCAAATCCAACGGATGAAGGATTCTATACATTCAGAAACTCGTTTAATGCAGGATACGATGATAATAAGAATGCCGGCTTACGAGAACGTAGAGACTTTGAAAGAAGTCTCATCAAGCCTATCCATAACTTATCGGCACCAGAATCACGGCTCCCATATGGAGATCCTAATTACGATATGAATAGAGCTGTACAGCTTGGATATGGAGCTGGTGAAGATGGACATTACCCATCTAGAGACTACGTTACCGGGGATATACTTAAATATCCATCTCACCCAACATTTGGCATGGCGTTGTATGGGGATATGGGAGAAGGTTATCTTCCTGTTAAAAGAAAGAAAGGCAAGCTGAAAGCCAATACTCAACCTACTCCTATGAGACAATGGATGGATGATACGTTTAGACAACCTGTAATACCTTTTAAATAATATGGATAGTCCAGTTAGAAAAATGTAGAAGCGCAATGACTATAATCGCCATAAGCTTCTAAGAAAGATCAAAAGATAGCGTAGAGCTCAAGTTGAGCAACAGAAGGTAGCTGCAGAGAAGGAGCTTAAGAGAAGGTTGAGAATTACTCCGCCTAAAATAAGATAATCACAATTTGAAATAACGAGCTACACGTAATGTAGCATAAAGAAATAACTAATTATATTATATAATTATGGGAAGAAAAAAGAAAGTTGATCTGTCAGCATTTGATGGAGTATTGAACGATCTTGGTTATAGCAATACAATGTCTCAACCTGAGACTACTGACGTTACCAATCTCCTTGATAATGACGACATCGAAGACTTAGATAAGCAGGACACTACCAGCAATGTACAAGTAAATGCTGAGGATAATAGTGCACAGGGTGCTCATGATGATGATTCAGACATCCCTGAAGATATATTAAATAACAACAATACATCCGATCCCGATGATGCAAACGTCGACGATTAGAACAATGATCCTGATGTAGATGATAATACCGGCGATGAGCCAAATGAAAATGAGACTACACAGATCGGTTTGTTCTTTGACGCATTCGCCGAAGAGCTTGGTTGGGATGTTAATGACGATGAGAAGCCTAAGTCATACGGTGAACTTGTTGACTATATTGGTGAGATAATTCACCAGAATAGTACACCACAGTATGCTAACGAGCAGGTAGCTCAACTCGATGCCTATATCAAGAATGGCGGCAAGTTTGAGGACTTCTATCAGCGTCAGCAAGAGTCCATCTCTTATGAGAACATGGACCTTGAGGATGAGTCTAATCAGAAAGCAGCAGTTCGCGAATATCTTCGCTATCAAGGCTACAATGATGATCAGATCAGTAGAAAGATTGAGCGATACGAAGATGGCGACATGCTGGAAGAAGAGGCTGAGGATGCATTGGCTCGATTAAAGGATATACGTGCTAACGAATTGGCACAACAGGAGCAAATGCAAGCTCAAGCTAGACAAGCTCAAGAGGAACAGGCTAGACAGTTTATGGAGAGTCTTACTGAAAGTGTAAACAACCTCGATAACATTAGGGGTATAGCGATCCCAAAACAGGATCGTAAGGAGTTGTTTGACTACATTACAAAGGTTGATGCAGACGGACTTACTCGCTATCAGAAAGATTTCAACGCTAACATGGTCAATAACCTCATTGAGTCTGCATACTTCACAATGAAGGGAGATGCTCTTCTAGGTGAAGCTACACGCAGCGGTCGAACATCTGCTGCAAATAAGCTTAGAACAATGTTAAGACATCAGTCTACTAATCACAGTAGATATAATGTCCAAGAAAATCAACAGCGTTCAGTTGTAGATCTTGCGTCACAGTTCTACAGTTGAACCTAATCAAATAATATATGACTAATTCACTTTTAAACAATCTTCAGCTTTATCGCGGTAAGCGTTTTAGCGATCTCGTTGACGAGAATATGATTTCTAACGCACTCCTGACTAAGCCTCATGAGGTAGCAGGTTTGCTTTCACTTGTATTTGGTACAAAGGATGATGGCGTATCAACAGCTATCGATCTTATCACTGGCGGTCTTGGTAAGACAATGGTTATCGAGAACCGTGAGTTCGAGTGGTCAGTAATGATCGACTCTGATCATGCAGTTAACATTCGTTGGGCTAAGTGGAATGGCTCTGAGATCAATGCATCTAATGCTGCTTCTGTAACTCCAGGTCTTAACGGTACACCTATTTATATTGGTCTTGAGGAGAAGTGGTTAGCTCTGGGCTGAGCCACACGTACGGGCAACCGTACGGAAAATAAATTTCGTTAATTGCTGGGAACTCCTAAAGAGTTTTATACCGTAGTGTAAAAATTAAAACTATAGAGATATGAATAATATTGAAAATGGACAATCAGCAGCCAAGCAAGTATTAATTAAACCTATTAAAGGTTGGGAAGATAAATATTTAATATATTCTGATGGCAGAGTATTCTCTCTAAGAAGAGGTAAATTCTTAACTCCCAGATTATCCGCTGACGGATATGAAAGAGTTTGTTTGTGTGACGATGCTAAAAGATACGAGTATCGAGTACACAGACTTGTAGCAGAAAACTTCTTAGACAACCCTAATAATCTTCCACAAGTAAATCACAAAGATTTTAATAGGAGAAACAATTGGCTGCAAAATTTAGAATGGTGTACTAATTATGAAAACTCACACTATTTTATAGATCATAATAGAAAAGGATTTGGTAATCAAAAATTGATGAGAAATCCTGAAAACGGACAATTTGTAGTTGTAAAAACATACAAATTTACAAACGTATTCAACAATAAATCCTTTACTATAATAGGTCTAAAAAATGTTGCAAAACAATTCGGATGCTCAATTAAGAACGTAACTGCTATACTTACACGATATGCAAACACAGGTGCATATGTGAAACAAGGCATGTTCAAAGGATTGAGAGTAGATTCCGAATACTTGAAGGTTCAACGACTAGCCAACAATGGCGTAGCCTCAAGCGAGGCGAAATGCGAAACATCCCACGTGGATGAAGATATAGTCTAATCTTTATAGAAATATAAAGCAGTTTGTATATAGCTGAGGTACAAACGGGCACGAATTAGCGACTCGTGTTGAATACAGGACTGTCGGTCCTGGAGCAGTACTCAGCTTCGACAACGTAAACTTCCAGGTTCGTGTAAACGGAACACCATATCAGGATGGTTCAACTTGGGTATATGAGTGTTATGTTGCTGACGGTTTTGCTTCTTCTTACATTCCAGGTGAGTATCTTCTCGCTGGTCGTCAGGTAAGCCGTATCGGTTCTGCTTACGAGGAGTACAGTGATGAGGCAGACATCATCAACTATCAGACACCATTCAAGATGCGTAACCACCTCCAGACTCTCCGTCTGAGCTACGATATTACTGGTGACGCATACTCTACAGTACTTGCTATTGCACTTAAGGATCCTGAGACAGGTAAGAGCTCATATCTCTGGGCTGATTATCAGTATTGGAAGGCTCTCCGTGAGTGGAAGAAGCGTGAGGAGACAGCTCTCTTGTTCTCTAAGTCTAACCGCA
>Ga0326512_10002847_pt1 | contig 12788 bp, 8 predicted proteins | sample 1_2617_0518_D_FD_203652 | JGI IMG/M metagenome (GOLD analysis project Ga0326512, IMG submission 203652) | Bovine rumen microbial communities from UC Davis, California, United States - 1_2617_0518 | ecosystem: Host-associated > Mammals > Digestive system > Stomach > Rumen | place: USA: California... | reverse complement strand
ATGAAAATGATGATGCGCCATTCCAACGCCGCCACGCTGCTGCTGATCGACGAGTTTGGCGGTGGCACCGAACCAACCATTGGCGGCGCCATAGCCGAAGCCGTGCTGAAGCAGTTCTGGCAGAAGAAGGCGTTCGGTGTCATCACGACCCACTATCAGAACCTGAAGCACTTTGCCGAAGGACACGAAGGGGTGGTCAATGGTGCCATGCTCTACGACCGCCACGAGATGCAAGCCCTCTTTCAGCTCTCCATCGGACAGCCCGGTTCGAGTTTCGCCATCGAGATTGCACGCAAGACGGGCATTCCCGAAGAGGTGATTCGCGATGCCTCGGAGATTGTAGGACGCGATTATATCCAAAGCGACAAATACCTGCAGGACATCGTCAGAGACAAGCGCTACTGGGAAGGCAAGCGCCAGACCATCCATCAGCATGAGAAGTCGCTGGAGAGCAAGATCAACCGATATGAAGACGAGCTTACCGAGATTGAGCGACAGCGCAAGGAGATTCTGCGCAAGGCGAAAGAGCAAGCCGAGGAGCTGCTGCGCGAAAGCAACAAGAAGATAGAGAATGCCATCCGCGAGATTCGCGAAAGCCAGGCCGAAAAAGAAGAGGCACGGCGCATTCGCAATGAGCTGAATGCCTTCAAACAGGAGGTGAGCGAAATAGACACGAAGGCAAACGACGAGATGATTGAGCGCAAGATGCGCCAGATTCAAGAGCGCAAGGAGCGCAAGGAAAAACGCAAGCAGGAGAAGAACGAAGAACAGAAAGCCAAAGCCGAACTGGCCAGCAAGCTTGTCGGCGAGGGCAACACCCAACAGACTGCAACAGAAGCAGCACTCAAAGTGGGCGATACCGTGCGTATCAAAGGACTGACGTCCGTAGGCAAGATAGAAAGCATCGACGGAAAAATGGCCACGGTCATCTTCGGCGGCATGCGGACAAAGATGCGTTCGGAACGGCTGGAGCATGCCAAAGAGGCAAAACAGGAACAGAGCAAGGCCGAAGAACGAAATGACTCTATCGTCGGGAGCTATGGCAACGTGTCGAACTCGACCCGCATTGCCATAGACTCACGCAAACTGAATTTCCATCAAGATCTCGATGTGCGAGGCATGCGTGGCGACGAGGCCATCAATGCAGTAACTTATTTCATCGACGATGCCATCCTCGTAGGCATGTCTCGCGTCAGGATATTACATGGAACCGGCAGCGGCATTCTTCGCCAGCTGATCCGCCAGTATCTGGCAACCATCCCCAACGTCAGCAAGTTCCGCGATGAGCATGTGCAGTTTGGCGGTGCCGGCATAACAGTTGTTGACCTCAGTTAACAACCGCTCATGGCCTTGATGTAAGCCATGATCACATCGACAGCCCCGTCTTCGGTCATCTCATCCATCGATATGACCAACTGGTAGTTGCGGGTGTCGTAGCGCGAGCGGCTGCTGTAGTTATTCAGGTAGTTCTCGCGTCCCTCGTCCACTTCGTCGATGATGTCCTGAGCCTTGCCGAGGGATACTTTCTGCTTTTTCATGATGCGCTGCAGACGGTATCCCATCGAGGCCTGAATAAAAACATTCAGATGGTTGGGCCACTCACGGAAGACAAGGAAAGCCGAACGTCCGGCCACGACACAAGATTCCTCGTGAGCCAGTTCCTCCAGTATTCTCCTTTCGGTCTCGAACATGGCAGCCGTTGTCGGCTTCTCATCTTGGTCGGCAGACAGATGAAGAGAGAAGCACTTATCGTAGAACTCATTGAACGTGGTCCACCATGATTTCTTCTGCCCCTTGATACGTTCGATTTCTTCGACCGAAAGACCGAATTTCTCGGTGAGTCCCTCAATCAGAGCCTTGTCGTAGTACTTGACACCAAGTTTTTGGGCTAATTTTTCTCCTACGGTATGCCCACCACTGCCCAGTTCGCGGTTGATGGTAATGACGAATTTCTCGTTTATATTCATAATAGTTAATTTAGAATACTTATAATGTAATTGAGTTGTGCAAAGGTACAAAATAATTCATGATTCATGTCATTTTTATGCATGTTCTTCCTTGATTTAAGTTAAGTGTGCGCACACAGTGGGGCAAAAACACCCGAAAAAGTTTGGAACGAGACCCGAATATTTATAACTTTGCACTCGAAAATCAGCGGATAACACTTTTCTCGTGACGAGAAAATCAAAATAAAGCTTATGAATAAATTTGTGAAAACTGTGTGCTTGAGCCTGGCATTTATGTCACTGATTCCGATGTCAGCAAGCGCTGCTAAAAACGGAAGCCACAGCTCAGCATCTTTTGACTGGAATCCTGTTATGGAAGCCATCATTCAAGTAGAAAGCGAAGGAAACAAGAATGCCGTGAGCGGAAACTCAGTTGGCGCGATGCAAATCACTCCGATTCTCGTAAAAGAGTGCAATGCGATTCTGAAAAGCCGCAAGAGCCACAAGCGCTATTCGATGAAAGACAGATACAGCATTGAGAAATCGAAAGAAATGTTCCTTCTGATTCAGTCGCAATACAACAAGCAGAACAACGTCGAAAAGGCTATACGTTCATGGAATGGAGGTCCTCACTATAGCATCAGGGCCACCAACAAATACTTGAAAAAAGTGATGCGACAACTCAAATAAGCATTTACATGTTTATATGACTGATACGAAATACGGTTGTCAAGACAATCAAGTCCTGGCAACCGTATTTTTTTGTTTTTTACATTATTAATACTATTTTCTTTGTCATCTTCTGCAAAAAAAGTAAATTTGCATGCAAAAATAAAAACCTAAAACCAAATATGGCAAAAGAAAAACAAATCATTGAGTGCGTCCCCAATTACAGCGAAGGACGCGACATGAGTATCATTAAACAAATAACTGACGCGATAACGAGTGTAGAAGGCATAAAGTTGCTTGACGTGGACCCAGGCGAGGCAACCAACCGCACCGTGGTTACTTTTGTGGGTGAGCCCGATGCCGTGGTAGAGGCCGCATTCCGTGGGGCCAGGAAAGCAGGCGAAGTGATAGACATGCGCAAGCACCACGGCGCACATCCACGCATGGGAGCCACCGATGTCTTGCCGCTCATCCCCGTTGCCGGCATCACACTCGAAGAATGTGCGGAGCTGGCACGCAAGCTGGCTCAGCGCATGGCAGACGAAGCTGGGATTCCCTGCTATGCCTACGAGGCTTCGGCCTTCAAGCCTGAGAGGAAGAACCTCGCCGTTTGTCGTGCCGGCGAATACGAAGCCATCATTGAAAAGCTGTCCAATCCTGACAAACAGCCTGATTTCATGCCTGACGGATTGAAGGATGAACTGGAACAATATAAAACCGGCGGCGATGCCCTACCCCATCTTGCCACTGCCCTGAAGACAGGCTGCACCGCTGTGGGAGCACGCGACTTTCTGATTGCCGTCAACTGGAACCTGAACACGACATCCACTCGCCGGGCCAACGCTATCGCCTTCGATGTGCGCGAAAAGGGTCGTCCCGTCAGAGAGGGCAATCCCATCACTGGCACTCCGAAGAAGGATGAACAAGGGAACGTCACCTACAAGCCAGGCACGCTGAAATGCACGAAGGCAATCGGATGGTATATCGACGAATATGGCATTGCGCAAGTGTCGATGAACATGACCAACATCAATGTCACGCCACTGCATGTTGCCTTCGATGAAGTTTGCCGATGCGCACAGAACCGCGGCATTCGCGTCACTGGCACTGAAATCGTGGGACTGGTTCCCAAACGAGCACTCATCGAAGCCGGCAGATATTTCCTGCAAAAGCAAAACCGTTCGACAGGCATTCCCGAAGAGGACATCATCAAGATTGCCATCAAGTCGATGGGGCTGGACGATCTCAAGCCATTCAATCCTCGCGAGAAAGTGATAGAGTATCTGATGGAAGACACCGCCGGACAATCGGCTGGTGCTCATCTTCTGCCACTCACCGTCAAAGGATTTGCCGAAGAAACATCACGTGAGAGTCCCGCCCCCGGCGGAGGCACGATTGCCGCCTATATGGGTGCGCTGGGAGCTGCCCTGGGAACGATGGTAGCCAACCTTTCATCGCACAAGGCCGGATGGGACGACCGATGCGCAGAGTTCTCCGACTGGGCAGACAAAGGACAGGCGCTCATGGCCGAACTGCTCGCTCTCGTAGAAGAAGACACTGCTGCATTCAACCGTATTATGGCCGCTTTTGGACTGCCGAAGAAAACCGACGAGGAGAAAGCAGCCCGATTAGATGCCATACAGTCGGCTACCTTGTATGCCGCTCAGGTGCCTCTGCACACGATGAAGGCAAGCTTCGCAGCATTTGAAATCTGTAAGGCTATGGCAGAAAACGGCAATCCTGCCAGCGTGTCTGATGCAGGAGTTGGAGCATTGGCAGCCCGGGCCGCAGTATTAGGCGCTGGCCTGAACGTGAAAATCAATGCAGCACAGCTGAAGGACCGACAACAGGCCGAAGCTCTCATTGCCGAAGCCAACGACCTGATGACAAAGGCTGACGAGTGCGAGAAAGCAATCCTTGCAATTGTAGAAAGCAAATTGTAAACCTTATTATAACCTTAAACAATGATGACAAACGAAGAATTCAGAAAAGAACTGCAACAGGGCATTCCCACTACCCTACCCGATATGCCCGCATACGATACAACCATCAATCATGCACCCAAGCGCAAGGACATTCTCACTCCCGAAGAGAAACGACTGGCCTTGCGCAATGCGCTTCGCTATTTCCCCAAGGAAATGCATGCGCAGTTGGCAAAGGAGTTTGCCGAAGAGCTGCTGAAGTACGGACGAATCTATATGTATCGTTTCCGTCCTACGTATCCCATGTATGCCCGTCCTATAGACGAATATCCGCATAAGAGCGAACAAGCCGCTGCCATCATGATGATGATACAGAACAATCTGGATCCTCGCGTGGCCCAACATCCTCACGAGCTGATTACATACGGTGGCAACGGTGCCGTGTTCCAGAACTGGGCGCAATACCGACTGGTGATGAAATATCTCTCCGAAATGACAGACGAGCAAACACTGGTCATGTATTCGGGACATCCGCTCGGTCTTTTCCCTTCGCATAAGAATGCACCTCGCGTCGTGGTCACCAACGGCATGGTGATTCCCAACTACTCGAAGCCAGATGACTGGGAGCGCGACAACGCACTGGGTGTGTCGCAATACGGACAGATGACGGCAGGCTCATATATGTATATTGGTCCGCAAGGCATTGTCCACGGCACCACAATCACCGTGCTCAATGCTGCCCGACGGGTGTGCGGCGAAGAACTCGCCAACAAGAGCGTCATGCCGCTCTTCGTCACCGCCGGACTTGGCGGCATGAGTGGCGCACAGCCGAAAGCAGGCAACATTGCCGGGGTGGTAAGCGTGACGGCAGAAATCAATCCCTTGGCTGCAAAGAAACGTTTCGACCAAGGCTGGGTCGACGAACTGCACGAAAGCCTTGACGAACTGATTCCGACCATTAAGAAAGCCGTTGCAGAAAAACGTGTGGTATCGCTGGCCTACGTTGGCAATATCGTCGATCTCTGGGAACGACTGGCCGACGAAGACATCCACGTCGATCTGGGCAGCGATCAGACTTCGTTGCATAATCCGTGGGCTGGCGGCTATTATCCCGTAGGCTATTCGCTCGAGGAGTCGCAGAAGATGATGGCCGAAGAGCCTGCAATGTTCAAAGAAGCCGTTCAAGCTTCACTACGCCGACAGGTGGCAGCCATCAATCGTCTGGCCGATAAAGGCATGTATTTCTTCGATTACGGCAATGCCTTTTTGTTGGAGTCCGGTCGGGCAGGAGCAGACGTTTGGGAGCCTTCAGACAAAGCGCAGTCCACAGGCCGACGTTTCCGCTATCCCAGCTACGTTCAGGACATCATGGGACCGCTGTTCTTCGACTATGGCTTCGGCCCGTTCCGCTGGGTATGCGCTTCGGGCAATCCCAAAGACCTCGAGACGAGCGATCAGCTGGCTGCTCAGGTCCTGGAAGAAATGCTCGCCACTGCTCCCGAAGACATCAAAGGACAGTTGGCCGACAATCTGCACTGGATAAAAGAAGCTGGCCGCAATCATCTGGTCGTTGGCTCACAAGCACGTATACTTTATGCCGATGCCGAAGGTCGTACACGTATCGCCCTCGCCTTCAACGATGCCATCCGTCGCGGACTTATCTCACGTCCCATCGTTCTTGGCCGCGATCATCACGACGTCAGCGGTACAGACTCTCCCTTCCGCGAGACCTCCAACATCTACGACGGTTCACAATTCTGTGCTGACATGGCCGTTCAGAACGTCATTGGCGACTCATTCCGTGGTGCCACATGGGTCAGCATCCACAACGGCGGCGGTGTCGGCTGGGGCGAGGTAATCAATGGCGGCTTCGGCATGGTCATTGACGGAAGCGAAGAGGCAGACCGCCGCATCCGTCAGATGCTCTTCTGGGATGTCAACAACGGCATAGCCCGCCGTTCGTGGGCTCGCAACAGCGGCTCAATGGATGCCATCCGTCGCGAAATGGAGCGTACACCGGAATTGAAGGTAACCATGCCTAACCTCGTAGATGACACCATTATTGAATCACAGTTTTAATCACTATAATCACAAATCACTATGCCAACCCATTTTATTTCTGCTGAACATCTGACCATCGAACGTATCGGCGAAATCATTCAGAAAGGAGAGAAGCTGGAGCTATCAGAAGATGCCAAGCAGCGGATCCGTCGTTGCCGCACCTACCTTGACAAAAAAATTTCAGGCAATGGCGCACCTGTCTACGGTGTGACCACTGGCTTCGGTTCACTATGCAACGTGTCGATTGGTAAGGATCAGCTCTCGCAACTGCAAATCAATCTCATAAAAAGCCATGCCTGCGGTGTGGGCGAACGTGTGCCTAACACCATCGTGAAGATCATGATGCTGCTGAAGATTCAGTCGCTGTCGTATGGCTACTCGGGCTGCAAACTGGACACCGTGCAACGACTCGTTCAGTTCTTCAACAACGACATCTACCCGGTGGTCTATCGCCAAGGCTCACTCGGAGCCTCCGGCGACTTGGTTCCCCTGGCTCATCTCTGTCTGCCGCTCATCGGACTTGGCGAAGTGGAGTATCAGGGTAAAGTGATTTCGGGCGAGGAGATGAACCGGAAAAAGCGCTGGAAGCCCATCGAACTGGCCTCGAAGGAGGGATTAGCCCTGCTCAATGGCACGCAGAACATGAGTGCTTTTGCCGTATGGGCCTTGCTCGAAGCGCAGAGACTGTCCGAATGGGCCGACAAGATTGCAGCGATGAGTCTCGATGCCTTCGACGGTCGCATAGAGCCGTTCACTCATGCCGTGCATGCGGTTCGCCCGCACCTCGGACAGATTGAGACGGCCAAGCGCATGCGCGAGATGCTCGAAGGCAGTCAGATCATCAACAACATCAAGGCCCACGTGCAAGACCCCTATTCGTTCCGATGCGTCCCACAGGTTCACGGTGCTGTGAAAGACACCATCCGCTACGTGAAATCGGTCATTGACATTGAGATTAATTCGGCTACCGACAACCCGACCGTATGCCCCGACGAAGACTTGATTATCTCGGCAGGCAATTTCCACGGCGAGCCGATTGCACTTCCCATCGACTTCCTCGCCATTGCTCTAAGCGAACTGGCCGACATCTCTGAGCGGCGCATCTATCGACTGGTGAGCGGCACACGCGGCCTGCCCTCGTTCCTTGTAGCCAATCCGGGCGTGAACAGCGGATTCATGATTACACAATACACCGCTGCATCGTGCGTCAGTCTCAACAAGAGTCTTGCCATGCCGTCGTCGGTCGACAGCATTCCTTCGTGTCAGGATCAAGAGGATCTGGTATCGATGGGAGGCAATGCCGCCATCAAGCTCTATAAAGTCATCTACAACACCGAGCGTGTGTTGGCCATCGAGTTGTTCAATGCGGCGCAAGCCCTTGACTTCCGTCTGCCGTTGAAGTCATCGCCAGCCATCTGCAAGATACATGAGGATTTCCGCAAGATCGTTCCCTTCATTTTGAACGACGAGCTGATGTATCCTCATATCGAGAAAGCCATACAGTTTCTGCGCAACTCAAAGTAGAGGAAATTGAAAATTGAAGATTGAAAATTGAAAATTTGCCCTGCGGAGTAAGATAAATTTTCAATCCTCAATCTTCAATTTTCAATTTTCAATCTTCAATTTTCAATCTGGAAACGCTCCCCCCTCTTTGAACAGTTGCAGTGTTCTCAGGATTGCCGGGTCGTCGGCATTCAGATATTCAATCCATGCCTGTTCATCAAGTACATTGTAGATGATGCGACTGCACAAGAAACGCTCGAGCAACTGATAAGAACGCTTGATCAGCAGGTTGCGACGCTTCAGACCTTGTTTCTCAGCATAAGTTGCAAAACGCTCCACGATGTTCTGACGTTTCAGATAGCGCTCCAACGCATCCACGTCGCCAAATGCAGAAAGCTCATCGCGGTTATCGTCTGTATAGTCGTAGCAATACTGCAAGATGAGTCCCGACATGGTTGCCTCTTTATAATAGGATGTATAGGCAGTCGTATCCTCACCCACGAAGATGTCTGGTGTTATGCCGCCACCGCCGTAGACGATTCTACCCTTTCCCGTCTTAAACTCCGGCCCAGTATGCTTGATGCTGTCTTGCGAGAAGAACTCGCCGTGCTGATAGCGCATGAGCAGATCCTCTTCGTAATCCTTGTCCTGTCCGCTGACATACGGCTTCTGGATGCAGCGGCCCGACGGTGTGTAGTAGCGGGCGATGGTGAGCCTCATCATCGAACCGTCGTTGAACTCGATGGGCTGCTGAACCAGTCCCTTTCCGAACGAGCGCCGACCGATGATAGTACCCCTGTCATTGTCCTGTATGGCACCAGCCAGGATCTCACTGGCCGAAGCCGAACCCTCGTCGATGAGCACCACCAGCGGCATGCTCTGATAGCTGCCGCGACCGTCGGAACGATATTCCTGTCGGGGCGAGCGACGGCCTTCGGTGTAGACAATCAGTTTGTTTTTCGGAAGAAACTCATTGGCAATCTGCACAGCCGAGCCAAGATAGCCGCCTGTGTTGCCACGCAGGTCGATCACCAGATTTGAGAAATCATCCTGCGACAGCTGCGCCAGCGCAATGAGCATTTCGGGATAGGTGTTTTCGCCGAAGTTCTTGATGCGAATATATCCCGTCGTCTCGTCGAGCATATAGATTGCATTGACGCTCTTCATGGGAATCTCACCTCTCGTCACGGTGATGTAGTGCAAGTCCTTTTCTCCCCTCCTGACGATGCCCAGCTTCACCTTCGTGTCCTTTGGCCCTTTCAGCCGGTGCATGGCTTCCTCGTTGGTAAGCGTCTTGCCCACAAAAGCCGAGTCGTCCACCTCCACGATTTTGTCGCCGGCCAGCACGCCAGCCCTTTCCGAAGGCCCGTTCTTGATCACGTTTTGCACGCGAAGGGTATCCTTTCTGATGACGAACTCGATGCCCACGCCCGAAAACGATCCGCGCAGGTCGTCTTCGGCCATCTGCTTGTCCTTTGCAGAGATATAGACGGAGTGCGGGTCGAGCTCCGACAGCAGCTGCGGCATGGCTTGCTCCACCAGGTTGGCCACGTCGACCGTGTCAACATACTGGTCGTCCACGATATGGAGCAAGTTGTTCAGCTTGTTTGTTCCCGAATTAATGATGCTAAGTCTGTTGCCACCGAAATGATTGGCATAGAAAGTGCCAATGAAGATACCAACCACGGCACTCAGTGCCAGCCACAGTGGCGAAAAGCGATTGTTAGATTTCACGATTTCCTTATTTTATTTCCGTTCTTTTTTAATTTTCAATTTTCAATCTCCAATTTTCAATCTTCAATCTTCAATTTAACTGTTTTCCATCAAGACCACTTCTATTCCGGCCCTCTCCAGCAGTTCAATGCCGTCGGTGAGCCTGTACTTCTCGCCATAGACCACGCGCTTGATGCCAGCCTGGATAATGAGTTTGGCGCACTCAATGCATGGCGAAGCGGTGATATAGATGGTTGCGCCGTCGCTGTTGTTCGAGCTTCGCGCAAGCTTCGTGATTGCGTTTGCCTCGGCATGCAGCACGTAAGGCTTCGACACGTTGTTTTCATCCTCGCAGATATTTTCAAATCCCGTGGGCGTACCGTTATATCCGTCGCTGATGATCATCTTGTCCTTCACGACCAGTGCGCCTACTTGCCTTCGCTGGCAATACGAATTCTCGGCCCAGATGCGTGCCATGCGCAGGTAGCGGCTATCTAATTTTTGCTGTTTGTCATCCATAGCGAAAATGTTTGCTTTCGATATATCGAAAAAGTTGGCTGCAAAGTTACACGTTATTTTTCGAAAAACGTCATGGCAGTCCAATTTTAACTTGATTTATAGCGGATTGCCTCGTTCTTCCCTATGCCGTGTAGCGTTGTTCTATCACATCCCAGTCAATGATCTGCCAGAGAGCGGCAAGATGGTCCGGGCGACGGTTCTGGTAATCCAGATAATAGGCATGCTCCCACACATCGAACGTCAGCAAGGGTGTCAGGCCTTTAGTCAGCGGATTGTTGGCATTGGTCTCCTGGGTGACCACCAGCTGCCCGTCCTTGTCTGCCGACAGCCACACCCAGCCAGAGCCAAAGAGCGTAGCGCCCTTCTTCTGGAACTCCTCACGGAAAGCGGCAAACGAGCCGAACTGCCTGTCAATGGCTTCGGCCAGACGACCCTTCGGAAGGTTCTCGGTCGCTGCCTGCTGATACGGCTTGAACTGAGTGAAGTACAGTTCATGATTCAATATCTGGCCTGCGTTATTAAAGATGCCGCCCTCGCTTTTCCCTACGATGTCGGCCAATGTCATTTCCTCGAATCCACTCCCTGGCAGCAGTGCATTCAGGTTGTTCACGTAGGCCTGCAGATGCTTGCCATAGTGGAAGCTGATGGTCTGCTCACTAATCACTGGCTCCAAGGCATTCGGAGCGTAAGGCAACTGAATCAGTTCGAATTTTCCGTTTGTCATCATTCTGAATTTTTTTAAGGGTTATGTCTACTAAATTTTGTCCTCGTCTTTGAAAGCGAATAAATTGCAACAGCAAATATAGTCATTTTCAGTCAATTAAGCTGAATATTGCGCATTTTTGTAGCACTAATTCAGATTTATTATGAAACGTACATCGAAAATTAAAGTATTGTAATATTCGGTACAAAGATGCACATAATTCCCCGATTCTGCGTATTTTTGCAGCAAAAACCAAGTGAAATATGACAATAAAGGATTTTATAGGACGTGTGGGCTACTATTTCAGGAACTGTTGCCTTCATCCGTCAGTTACCTCTTCCACAACAGTTTTTATACTTCTTGCCGCTACCGCAAGGACACGGATCGTTGCGCCCTGGCTTTTTCTCCGCAATAATCGGCATTGTGACACCGATATCGCCTAAGAAATCCATCGGACTGACGGGGCTTCCGCCCGGGTGTTGCGAGCTGCGACTTCTGGTCAGCATCCTACTACCCTGTTGCTCCTTGTTCAGCATGACCATAGCCTCTGTCGGTGTATGCCCTTTCAGCTGCCAGTGGGGCAGGTTGTTCAGGTAGTCATCGAGCATGCGCATGCCTTTCTGGAATACGGCATCGGAGGCATCATAGTCGTAAAGTACCTCTTCCCTGAAATATTCGCCAGGGTCATCTTCGAAGCCTTCGTCCTCCTTGTGCATCTCAAAGTACCACAGGTCGTGGCAGATTTCCATTGCCTGCCATTCGTTCAGGCTCAGGTCGCGCGTCAAGTATTCCATAAAGGGTTCGCGCATCGGGTTCGCAACCAGTGGCACCGGACTGTTGGCAGCCAGTATCAACTCGAATTCAGAGAATAGTTTATAGTCTTTTGCCACAGACTCATGCTTGGCAATCACATCTGCCAACTCCTGCGGAACCTCCCAACCGTAAGGCGAGAGGAATAGCGTCGTCGCTGGCATCGGTTCTTCGTCATAAGGTTCTGTGTAGTGGATGTTCATCTTCATGAACAGCGAGTTCTCCTTCATGACGGCAAGTTCCTTCAGGACATCCTCTTCCGTCTGGGCCTGATGGAGACGAACCAGTTCCTTGGCAACCATCGCTTCGTTGACCTGTCCGTACAGGTTGGTCATTCCGATGATAATACCCTCTACGGTCACGCGGCGATGTACGCTAAGGTCGTCCATAACGCCCTTCAGGTGTGGTTCGGCAACCTGCCAGAAGTCCTCTGGCACCTGTATGTAGTAGTCATCGTCATCGTCGTACCACTCCTCTGCCAGATGATAGACCACCATCAGCATGTCGTAATAGTCTCTGTAGCAGTCCACCACCAGCCCCTCTGTAGGATGCTTCCTCAGCCGGTCGAGAATCAGAAGGTCCTCCATCGGCAACTGGCTCAGCATCTTCACGGGGTCAGCCATCAGGCCCTCGGCATACTGCTTCCTGACCTCCTTCACATTGGCGCGTTCGTCGACCTCAATTCCCAGGTCTTCTGCCAGGTCTATCAGTTCTGCCTTGGAGATGTGCTTTAGTATATCCATCAGTTGGATGGCGTCAGGAGCGCCGCCCGCAGGCTGCAGCGGTTTGTCGTCTTCTTCGTCATCAACGTCAACGATGTGGGAATTATGGCCTGAAGATGCTGTAATGGACTCCAGTTCTTCGTTCACCTCTTCCTGATCGAACTCGTTGATTTCGTCCTTGTCCATCTCTTTCTTCAGTTCTTCATAGCCCCACGGCCCA
>Ga0326512_10002846_pt1 | contig 12790 bp, 1 predicted proteins | sample 1_2617_0518_D_FD_203652 | JGI IMG/M metagenome (GOLD analysis project Ga0326512, IMG submission 203652) | Bovine rumen microbial communities from UC Davis, California, United States - 1_2617_0518 | ecosystem: Host-associated > Mammals > Digestive system > Stomach > Rumen | place: USA: California... | reverse complement strand
TCTCCAGCTTGTTCATCAGGCTGGTGCGCTTGCGGTTGATCTCCCGGATGGTCTTGGCCCGGTCCTCCATCTCCGCCCTGCGCTCCGCCTGCCGCTGCCGGATGTCCGTCTGCCGCGCCCGCTCTTCGTCGACCGCCTCGCGGGTCTTTTCTTTCGCCCGCTCCAGCTGGCGCTCGGTTCTCCTCGTCTCAAACCGGCTCTGCTTCAGCTCGGCCCGCAGTGCTTTGATCTGCTCGTTGTACCGCTTCGCAAACTCGCTGGTTCCCTCGGTCTTCCGTTCCTCCGACATGGCCTTCTGCGTGCCTTCCAGGAGGCGCTCGATGTTCGCCATTCTCGCCTGGGATCGGCTGCTCTTGGCTTCCCTTCCCCCCGTCATGAATTCCTTCAGGATCCGCATGGTGTAGTCGCTGGCGACGTAATCCGCCATACTGACGCCCATGTTTTCCTTGTTCTCCTCGGTGAAGGGGTTGTAATACTGGATCTCGGTCTCGTCCAGGAAGGCCAGCATGTGCGCCAGCTGGTCCGCGGGGTTCAGAATGTCATCCGGGAACATGTTGCCGTAGCGGTCGTGCAAATCTCTCCAGGCGTCCTCCACGCTGTAGGCGTTGCGGAAGCTGCTCTCCGCCAGTTTGGTGGTGCTGCCGGCGATCCGTCCGAAGTATTTCCGCCGGAAGCTGTCCTTGTCGCCCACGGCATCGTTGATCATGTTGTAGTCGGCCCGCGAGAATTTGATGCTGCGGATGATGTCCCGCGCTTCCTTGAATTCCTCAAACTTGGCCCTGTCCGCGTGCTGGCTGTTCTGCACCGCGTACAGCACCAGGTCGCTCAGGCCCTGGATGGCGCCCTTGCTCTCGTTGGGCGTCTTTGCCTTCGCCATCGCGTCGAAGACCTTGGTCAGGTCGTGCTTCAGGTCATCGAAGGATACGGTGGTCTCCAGCTCGCGCCGGATCATCCGCGCCATGCGCGCGATCTGCTTATCGTCGGTGACGTTCTCCCCGCGCCATTCGTTCATCTGGGCGGTGATGGCGTTTACCAGCTCGTGCATCTGCGCGTTCTCTTTCTGCAGGCGCTGCATCTCCGCGTTCGCGGTCCCGTCCTCCACCTCGCTGGCGAAGCTGTACCGCAGCCGGTCCGCCGCCGTTTCGATGGCAGGCACCGGGGTCAGGCTGTACCGGATGTCCTCCTCCGCCTGCCCAAAGGTTTTCCCGCGCTCTTGGAGGAATTCCTCCACCACATCGTCCGCCACGGGGAAGCTTTCATGACCGCCTTTGTACTCGTTGAGCATCCGGGTGCTTTCTTCCATGTTGAAGTTTGGCTGCACCGGCTGCTGCGGCCTGCCTTCGCCTTCGTTGTTGTACATCTTGAAGTCGATCAGCAGCTTCCAGTAGCCGTCCATGCTGCCGTCCGCCGGCAGGCTCCAGCTCCCGTCGCCGTTGTTCACCAGGTATTTGGCGAATTTCGGCATGCGGTCATCCTCCGCGCACTTGCGCAGGTAAATCTCCGCGTTTTCCTTGCCGGTCTTGGAGAAGTCCCAGTAGCTGTTCGGGGCAAAGTTTGCGGGCCGCGTCCGCCGCCCGTTGGCGTTCAGGTGCCTGCTCGGATGGAGCCAGCGCTCGTTCTGGTGCATCGTGAAGTCCATCGTGTCCTTGGCCAGCCTGAGGTTCGGGTAGTCGGATTTCTTCCACTGGCTCCTGTGGAACGGGATGATGAAGTCGATGCGCGGGTCGTTCACCGCCGCCTGGAGCTGCGCCTCCGTGAAGACCACCAGGATCGTGCCCACGTTGTCGCTGTACTGGTTTCGGATCTTGAAGGCCTCCTTGTGATCCATGCCCTCCACGTCATCAAAGACGATCCGCCCGTCTTTGCCCACGGTTTTGGCGATCAGGCTCAGGTTGATCTTCAGCCCGGTCCCGCCCAGCGCCTTGGCGAATTCGGGTACTTTCGTGTACGCCTGACCGTTCAGGCCTACCGCCGACATGTCCATGATGATCTGCATCATGTCGATCAGGTGGACGATCTCAAAGTCGCTGAAACTGTTGATGCGCAGACCGCCGTTCATGTTTTTCTCCTCGACCGTGTTGTCGTTTTTAAACCGTTCAAGGATCTCGCTGTTGTACTCGGTCCGCATCTCGTACATCTTGGGCTTGCGCTGCGCCATCTTGTTCATGTGCTGGACCAGCGCTTTATAGACGTCCTGGTGATGGATTTGCAGGTTTGCCAAGCCCTCCACCGTGTTGATGTCCGCCATCGACGGGATATAGGTCCCGTCGTTCTGGTGCGCGGCCTGGAATTCCTTGCGGAATTCGTTCATGATCTTGCCCATGTTCTTCCGGCTGCTCTCCACATAGCACAGGCCGCAGGCTGCCTGGTAGCCCTTGTCCAGAAGCATGTTTCGGACCTTCATCATCTCCTCCGCCGTGATAAAGCCGCTGTCGCCCAGCCGCCGCTGGATCGCGTCAATCGTGCCGGTCATCAGCCGTCGCTTCGCGCAGATCAGGCTCATGTCCATGCTCCCACCGTACTCCGCGTTCGGCTTCAGGCTGCTGTTGACCAGTTTGCCCTCCGCGTCCCGCAGTCCCAGGTAGTCCAGCCGGGTCTTGTCCGCCGCGATCATGGCCGCGATGCTGTTCACATCGTCGATCCACTTGGCCACGGTCTCCCGGTCGCGCCCTGTCGCCTGCATAATCAGGCCGATCATCTTCTCGCGGTTCTTGACGTAGTCGGAGTCCCGGTAGGTGGTCAGGCTCAGGCGCATGTTTGTGTAGGCCGATCCCGTCTTCACGTCCACCTGTGTGCCGGTGCTCACGGCCTCCTCGGAGCTGTTAGTCTTGCTTTCCCAGTCGAGCTGTGCCTGCGTCGGCTGCTGCGTCTCCGCGTTTTCCCGCGCCTCCACCTTCGCGTACTGCCCTTCGTCCACACCGTTCCAGGCCACTTCGTCGGTGCTGACCACCCTGGAGTAGACCCGCCCGTCGCCCGCATAGTCCTGCGCCATGCGCTTCGACGTGGAGACGAAGGTCCCGTTTTCAATCGGATGGCTGGAATACACGCGGATCTTCCCGGTCTCCAGCGCCCGACGCGCGTCTTCCATGCTGAAGTCAGGATAGACCAGTTTCTCGTCGATGTCCTGGTCGTTGACTGCTTCCGCCCAGGTCATGATGTCGCTCACACTGCGAATGCCGCGATGGTAATCATCGGTCATCGGGTTTGACCGGTTGATGATTTCCATCTGCGCCTCTTTGTGTCCCATTTGCGGCGAAAGACTATACCGTATATCCTCTTTCTTCGCGTTAAACCTCTCCGACAGCGGGATCACTTCGCCATCATCGTCATATGTGACAGGTGCAAGCGTCTTCCTGGCTGCATCAAACTGTTGCCCAGTGTATCCCAGTTTGGTCAGGTCCAGCGGTCCAAATGTATTTTCGTATGCCTTTTTGTCTGCTCCCTTCAATGCTTTAAGCGCCTTTTCGTCCTGATACTGCTGCCATTCCTGCGCAGGTCTTCCGTTTTCTTTCAGGATCCTGTTGCACTCTTCTTCAGATAGTGCTCTTACGATTTTCAGCGATCCTGAAATGTACCATGACCCGATGTCAGTTGCGTTTGCCATTGGATTGGTCGCAAACTTATAGGACCCGTTTGTCGGCATCTTCTGCATATCATGGAATTTTGTTTTTCCTTCTGGCGTGACGTGGAAATCTGTATAGTCTACGTCCGCCGCCATCTCGCATTCAAATACTGCCTGGTTGTATCGATGCGCGTTCTCATATGTGCTTCCCTTGATCTTTGTCCCGCCCTGTGGGAAGAAAGGCAGATCACCAGCATGCCATCCCGGACGATATGCAAGCGCAGTGATGCTCTTCGCTGTGCTTCCTTCTGACAAAAATCCGCGTTTAATCAGTTCCTTCCTGATCTCCTCGTTTGGGATCGTTTGCTCACCGCCAGTTTTCCCGCCCTTTGTGTATGGGTTCTGCGTAGACGGGACGTATTCCCTTCCGTTCAAGCCAGTAAAATGCCATGTATCCTGTGCGTCAAGCCATACGTTTTGTGGCAGCTTATCCTTGCCGGAAACGAACAACGCGGTCGGGCTTCCGTCATCAGCCAGCGTAAACACCTTGTACACTTTGATCGTCTTTGTCGGTGGTTTCCTTGTTCTTACTTTGAAGGCTGTTGCTTGTTCTGGGATTGCATCTGTAAAGCCTGCCGCCTTCGCCGCTTCCTCCACCATCCGGGCCGCGGTGTCCATGTCGCCGTTCTTCACCGCGTCCATGTATTCCTGGTCCGTCTTCGCGGAAATGCTGAATCTCTCCCCGCTCTCCTCAACCGCTTCCGCGCCCTTCGTCCTCTCCGCAAACACCTGGCCCGCCATCTTCCGCAGCTCGCGGTATTTGCTGGCGGCATCCACCAGGGCGCTGGCTTCCTGTTTGCCCAGCGCGCGGACTTCTGCGCTGCGTCCCGCCAGGTTTTTGATGGCGTTGCGCATCTTGCCGATCCACTTGTCCAGCGTGTTCAGGAAGCGGTCAAAGAAGGACTTCGCGCTCTTGTCCTGGTAGAGGCCCATCACCGCCTCGTTCAGCATCTGACCGTCATCCGCCAGCCGGCGCAGCGCGTTCGCATAGACTTCCTCTTCGGCTTTCTCTTCGGAGAGATTCTGCTTGACCACCTCGCGGTACAGGTTCTGGATCTCCTTCACCTGTTCGTCCATGTTGAAGTCCGGGTCCTGCTCCAGGTATCCGCGGAGCATTTCCTCAAACTTCATGCGCCCGTCCATCAGCTCTGCGTTGTGCTCGCTTTCCTGCACCACAAAGTGCCACGCCTCATGGTGGGCTGTGATGACGCCCAGACCATCGTCCGTGTTGATGTCGATGATCACCTTGTTGGATCCCAGTTTGAAATAGCCGTCCATCCTGGCGCGTTTGCTGTCGATGGATGCCTTCCCGCTCAGGTACTTCCCGATCTTGTCGGTGAAGATCATCTGAAGACCGGTTTCCTTCGCAAACAGGTCACCCAGCAGCAGGCCGGCCCGCTGCTGCGCATTCAGTTTCTGGTCGCCAAAGTCGCGCACCGCGCCGATATACTTCTCATCGACGCCCTGCGCCATGTCCGGCAGTTCTTCCTCGCTGGCAGCCATGCCCGCGGCCTCGGTCTCTCCGATCCCCAGCTCTTCCTCCATCTGACCGCGCGCCCGCTGCGCCGCCTTCTCGATCATTTCCCGGATCGGGGCCTCGATCATGGCAGCGCTGGTCTGCTGCTTTTCGGTCATGGGCATGCCGCTCAGGGCCTGGGCGTATATGCCGGCAAATCCGTCTGTGTAGTTGTAGATGTCGGCTGCGCTCTGCTCAAAGCCCGCCAGGAAGTTCCTCGCCGTGTCGGTGTCTGTATAGGCAGCCGCCCACTTGTACGCATCCTCGATGCCCAGGTTGTCGCCGAAGTCCACGTCCGTCAGCGGGACCGTCTTCTGGGTGTAGGTCCCGTCCTCGTTCTTCGTCTTGATGCGCACGGTGGCGTCCTTGCCGCTGCTCTCAAATCCGTCCAGCAGGACGTCCTTGCCCTCCACCTGCACCGCCGCGTTGAAGGGCGTCTTGGCGAAGTAATAGTCCAGTTCCTTCGCGCGCTCTTTCAGGTCGTTGTATTCCTCCGGGGCCAGGATGCGGATCCCCGCGTCAGCCTCCAGCAGCTTCTGGTACTCCGCCTGCGTAATGTTCGGCTTTTTACGCCGCCTGGTTGTGGGCTGGGTCTCCGGGGCCTTCGCCGCCGGGGCTTCGGTGGTTTGCGTCTCTTCCGCCTGGGTGGTGGCAGGCGCCGCTTCCGCCTGGGTGGTGGGCGCCGCTTCCGCCTTGGTGGTGGGCGCCGTTTCCGCCTGGATGGTGGGCGCTTCCGTCCTTTCGCCCGCGTTCTGGTTATAGGATTCCGCCGGCGCGTTGATGGCCTTGGTGCGCATCTGCCGCAGGTCCTGCGCGTTCTGCGTCGCCCTGTCCAGCTCCTGCTGGGCCAGCTGCACCGCCGTGTCGTAGACGTCCGCGCCGGGGTCGGCCTCGCTGCCCTTGTGGCGCCGCTTGTACTCCTTTGCGTCCTTCATGCGCTCTTTCAGGTTGTCCCGCGCAGTGTTGACGTTCTCGTCGGCCTTCTGTATCCGCTGGTCGAAATACTCCATCGCTTCCGCGCGGTCCTTGAATCGGCTCATCAGACCGCCCTGACCGAATCCGCGCACGCCGCCCTGTTCCGCCGGCGCCTCGCCGGTCTCCCGGATATCCTCCACCCGCTGGGTCTGCACCGGCTCCTGCATCTGCACCGGCTGCCGCGCCTGGGCTTCCTCGCCTTTGCGGTTCTCCTCCTGCATCTGCGCTTCCAGCGTCTCCGCGCTGCGGTTCAGCTCTGCGATTTTGCTCTGCAATGTGGACGCATTCAGCCCGTTGTATCCCATCACGACGCGGTTATCGCGGCCCATCCCGTCCTCGTGCTGGAACTTGTGCATCGCGTCATCCAGCTGGTCTTCCATTTCCCGGATCTCCGCCCTGGTCTCGTCGATCTGGTTCTTCAGCCGCATGGCGTTGTTGAAGTGCTTCGCCGCTTCCTCGTTCTGCGCCGCCTGCGCCGCTTCCGCCTTGGCCTTGGCGTTGTTCTTGATTGTGTTGTCCACGGTCTCCGCCGCTTCCGCCGGCGCGTGCGCCTCGCGCTCCGCCTGCTGCTGCCGCACCGCCGGTTCCACGGTCTCCATGCCGGCTGTCGGGTCTTCCATCATGCCCAGGCGGGCAAACGTCCGCGATGCCACGTCGGAGATGTTCTCCGCGATCGCCTGCGCCTGCGGGTTGTTCGCCGCCTCCCGGTTGTACGCATTGCGGTTCATTTCCTGGGTGATCTCCGCGGCCTGTTGCTGGAGTTCCGGGTCCAGCATCGCCTCGTTCTCCGCTTCTTTGGCAGCTGCCGCGTTTCTTTGCGCTTCGACCAGGATGTTCGCTTGCTGACGGGTGATGTCCCCGTCATTCACGCGATCGTTCACATATCCTTTGTAGTTGCTGTCATTTATCTCGATAATGGCATGGTATCCTTTTCCGAAGAATGCGCTGACGCCCGCCACGCCCATTTCATACAGGGTGTCCAGAAAGGCTTGCGTGTAGACTTGGCTGGTCGCCAGGCTCCTGGCTTCCTGTTCAGTGTACGGTTTTCCGGTCGCAGAGTTGATGGTCCCCGTCAGTTCCAGGACGCGGCTGTCAATGGCCCGATTGATCTGGCTTTCCGATCCGAGAATGATGTTTTCCGCCATTTGCATGATCGGAGGGCTCACTGCTTCCTCCAAAGCCTCCGCGATGCCAGCCTTGATCGCCGCGATGGTGACGATCTTTGCGGTATTGCCGCCGTTGTGGATGCCTTTCAGCGCCCACTCCATGCCCAGCATTTCCGTCGCAAACTCCGCTCCTGCCGCGATTCCTGCCAGCATCTGCGCCTTATCCTTTTTGATGCCTACACTTGCATACTGCGTGTAGCTGTTCGGCAGTACATCCAGGGATTGCCACATGCTCATGGCGCGGAAGGCCTTCTCGCTGACATTGAAGCCCATTTTTCCCAACACGCCCGCCATCCCGGCACCAAAGGAAGAACCGACAACCTGGTCAAGCGCCTGCACGCCGGCATCGAAAGCGAACAAAGCGAAGCCGTTATTGTTGGTCTTGTCCGCGATAAAATCGCGGCTTGCTTTTCTGGTTGTGTTTCTTGCGTTAGTAACTGCAAACCAGTCGCTGTTCGGTCCCGCTCCCCCAATCGTTCCGATGGTGCCGCTGATAGCGGACGGTACCATAGACACGGAGCTGAAGATGGCAGCGGCAGCCGCCGTCCAGCCATTTTCCTGTGCTTTCTCGGTCATGCTTTTATTCCACGCATCAGTCTTGACGGCTTCAATGTATGGCGTGATGGCGTTGAAATAGCGCTGTGCTCCGAGAGGATCCTTTGAGTTGTAATAGTAGTTGAAAATCCTTTTCTGGGCTTCTGTCATGTACAGGTCCCAGGATGTATCATTGAAACGGTTGTATGCGCCGTGTTCGTAGTCTCCGTTGATCCGGCTGTATAGTTCCTTGATGTCTTTCCAGGTCGTGTCATCCTCTGACGGTCTTACATACTGGCTCTTTTCGGTGAAATCGTCGTTGAAGATAACTTTTTCCTTTTCCCACCATACGAGCTGTTCATTGATTTTTTCCAGAGCATCCCTGGCGTTCCCGTCATCCGGTTTGTCCTGAAGACGTTTCTCCAGAATGGTCTTATCCTGCAGCAGTCCATACCATACAGTGTTGTATCCTTGCCATGCAGCATATTGATTCCCGCTGTTCATCAGATCGTACATCTGGTTCACATACTGCTGGTTAGATCCCAGGACGCTCCGCTGCCGTACGTTGTTGCTGAGCCGGTCTATGTACTTTTGATCGCTGTCTATTTTTTCGTAGTTTTCAATCGCATCGGTAAGCGCCCAGTAGTCCGGGTTCGCTCCGCCAGTATTTGCGATGGGTCTCCCGTTTTCATCGTATTTTGGGCGGCTATCCGTCACCCATCCCGCTTCCGGTGTTGTCAGTGCCTCGGGGTCAATTTGGATCCCGGATGCCTTGCTGATCCTTTCAAATTCTTCCCTTGATTGTCGATCAACAGCGTTCCAGAGTGTATTCTTGTCCTGGTAAAGGGCTAAGTCCTGACCGTATCCGCTATAACCATAGATATCGCTGCGCTTGTCCTCTGTTTTCCCGTCTGTAAACGTATTCCCCCACGGCGCCATGATTTTGGTTCGCACCAGGTTGTAGATTTCAGACGGGTTACTCAGCGCCAGGATGTCTTCCTTTGTCAGGTCCGGTGGAATTTCTTCCCCATTTTCCTTTAGCTCTGCTTCTTTTTCCTCCGTCAAGCCGTTGGTCTTATAGCCACTTGCTTTTGCCAATGTCAAAAGCCCAAGGGCTGCCTTCTGTGCGCTTTGAGTGTATTCCGACAGCTCCTGATTTCTCCGTTCCTCGTTTGTAAGGGCCAAATCCTTTGCGTTGCCTTCAAGCGTTGACGGGTCTGTGTTCAGATAAAAGTTCTTCAGTTTTTGATCCAGCCCGGATGAAAACTGATCGAATTCCTCTTCCGTCCACGGCTTGTTGTTGGAAAGGTTCTGGATCCTCTGCCTCGCTTCCCGTTCCGCCCAGGAATTCATGGCCTTGGCCTGTTCCTCCGGGGACAGGTTGCCCACGCCCTTTGCCGTGTTGGAAAGCGCCGCCGCGCGGTATTCCGGGGAGGACCGGAAGGACCGCGCCAGCGCACTGCCCGCCATCAATGTCTCCAGGTCGTTGTCGCCGGTGTTGTTGTACGCGCCGTTGGCGATCCTGTTCAGCAGGGTGTCATCGTTCTTCTGCTGCCAATACTTCACCGCTTCCGGGTTCCGAGGATCAAAGCGGTCCATATACGGTTTGCTCGGATCGTTTTTGTTGACGTAATAGCGGCCCTGCGCGTCCTGGTTGGGCTTCATGGTGTTGACCACAGGGGAATAGCCCGTGCTGCTCTGGATGTTGAACATCCTGTGCTGCGGGTCGTAGGATTCATAATAGCGCCGCTGGTCCGCCCGCAGGTTTTCCCACTGCACCGGCTTATTGCCGATGTTGTAGGTGTCCGCCAGCTCGCGACCCGCAGCTTTCACCCTCGCGGCGGTCTCTTCCTGGTGCTGGCGGTACTGCTGGATCTTCCGCAGCAGCGGGTCCTCAGCGCTGTTTGTCTGCGCCGTCCCGAAATTGTTCCAAGTGCGCGTCTGCGGCGACGGGATCGTCCCGCCGCCGCTCTGCTGGTTCTGTGGCGCTGTCTGCCGTGTCTCCCGCAGCAGGTCCAGCACACTGTTCGGTATTTCTTTTTTGATCTTCGCATTCAGCGCCATCGTTCAGCCCTCCACGCTCTCACTGCTCACTACTCACTACTCACTACTCAATCAGTAATAACGGTACTTGTTGTGGGCCAGGTTATTCCAATACTGGTACTGCTGCCAGGCCAGGTCCTTCTCGTACTGATCCCTTGCCAGGGCGTCCTGCCACAGCTGGTAGTCCATCGCCTGCTGGTTGTACAGGTTGTTCAGGTCCGCGTCCTGCCGGTTGTAGAAGACGTCGCGGTCCGTGTCATAATAGCTGCGGTTCGCGGCCTCCCGCTGTTCCAGCTGCTGCAGGTTGCTCCGCATGTTGTTGGTGTCGCGGTCGTAGTTCTCCGCCGCGAGCTGATACAGGTTCATCGCCTGGTCGTTCAGGCCCGCCATCTGGTTGGCGTATGCCTGGTTCGCCGCCGCCGTTGCGTAGCTGCTGCCGTATCCGCCGGTCATCGCCGCGGCCTGGCCCATCGTGTCCTGCATGCCCTGCCGCGCCTGCTGCTGGTAGCGCGCCGCGTACTGCCGGTAAAGCGGATCGTCCGACCAGTTATAGCTGAAGCTGTCCCGGTTCAGCAGGCGGTCCACCAGGTTGTCGATCTTGGGCAGGTACTGGCTCTCATAGTCCCCGTACCGCTGGCTCCGCATGGCCTCGATCTCCGCCTGGTACTTGTTGTCGTAGGGGTCCGGTCCCGCGCCCTGGGTCCGCGCATAGGCGTCCGCGATCTGGTTCGCCAGCTGCGCCGGCACGCTGGGCAGCACGGAGCCTCCACGCCCTCCGCCGCCGCCGCTGCCTGTCTTGTTCTGGTTTGCAAACCAGTCCATGACCTTCTTCTCTTCGCTGACGTCATTGTCTTGGCCCACTTGGCCCATCACCTTGCTTGGGTCCAGGTTCATGCCCAGCGCGTTCTGATAGTTAAACGCCAGTTCCTTGTACGGGTCCACCACCGTCTTGTAGTCCGGTTCCGCGTACCGCGGCGCGACATAGCCCTTGCTGGCTTCCGCGCCTGCCGTGACCACCGGCCTGTTGATCTGCGAATCCCATCCCGCCGTTGTCGGGGAAGATGTCGCCGCCGTCCCGGTCGGCACGTTGTTCCCGAACGTTTTCGTCGGCAGCGTGTTCGCGCCGGACGCATTGACGCCGTTGACCGTCGGCACAACCGTACCGCCGGTTCCCTGCCCGATGTTGATCGTATTGTCTTTCTTCGTCTTGGGTGCCGCCATTTTACTCCCTCCCGTACTCGCTGCCGTACTCGATCAGCCAGTTCATGTTGATGATTTTGGCGCCGCCCGTGCCGCTCATCTCGATCATGAGACGGTCGCAGCGCCTGGGCCAGATCGGGAGAGTGTAGCGCCTCCCGGCAGCGCCCGCGTAGGTCGTTCCGCTTGACCAGTCCTCGTTGTCCTTCCGCACCCGCACCGTCATGGCAGCGCCGGTGTCCAGCTCCACCATCAGCTGGATCTTCCCGATGTGTTTGTTGTTCCCCAGCCGGATCCCGATCCAGCCCGTGCGAAGCGTCCAGGGGACCTCCTGGTCCGTCTCCGGGGTCGCCGTGACCACGAAGTCCGGTCCCACCATCCACGCGGACCTGGCGTATTCGCCTTCGCGCAGCGCCCACAGCCCGCCGTCCGCCGTCAGCATGAAGGTCTCCGTCAGCACCTGGGTGAAAAACAACGCATGCACGTTGTCCTCCCGCATCCAGTAACCGGTCTCCGTGTCGTATGTCAGCAGATGCCAGTTATTTTCGCCGTCCTTCATGGAGACATAGACGCGCCGGTCGTTGGTTCCGCTGACCGCGTCCGTCCACGGTCCAAGGCCAAGCGCCGTGCTGCAGCCCTGTACCTCCGCGCCGTCGTAGGCGCAGAAGTCGAAGACGGACTTGAAGTACACCAGCTCGTTCACCCGCACCAGGCTCTTTCCGCTGCCGGCCTGCACGCCGCGGTAGTGGTCCACGGTTGTCTGGAAATTGCTCGGCATGGTGCCGAACACTTTATGGATGCAGTTCTCTTTGAAAAAGCAGACGGAGCTGTTCACCACCGCCGCACCGGTGAAGGGTCCTGGGCTGCCCACCGTGACCGCCCAGCTGTCCGTGCTGATGCCCAGGTAGCGCCGCCAGTTCGTCGGGTCGCCCAGCGCGCAGCAGTAGATCTCGTGCGCCTCGCTGCTGCATCCCCACAGCCGGTTGTTGTGTTCGATCACAAAGTCCATTGCCGGTGCTTCCCGCTTCGCCGTCACCGGGGATGACTGCGTCTGCTGCGCTGTGATGACGCCGGTGTAGACGATCATGTCATCCTCGACGTACAGCAGCTGCCAGGTCCCGTTCAGCGTGTCATCCTCCAGCCCGCTGACCTCCACCGCGTCATCGATGGCAAGCCCCGCGCCGATCCCGTCCGCCTCCACGCTGATGCAGGTGGTGTACTCGTCCACCCACATGCCCGTGTACGCGCTCCAGGATTTCATGACCGCTGTGGTCTCGCTGGTGTCCAGCCACAGGTCGCCGTTCTCCGGGTCCGCCGGCGGGGTGTCGCTGACGGTATAATCGTCGTATGGCGTGCCGTCCGGTCTCGCCAGGGTCACCGTCACCGTTCCGTTGGTGGTGTTGCTGACGTTCATGGGCCGGAAATTGTGCTCAGTGGTGCTGAAGATCTTCCCGTCCGGCAGGATCACGATGTCGCTGCCCATCGGGATCAGCTGTTTCTCGCTGTCCGTCACCGGGTCCGTGTCGGTCCCCTCGTAATAACGGTAGCCGTCATAGTAGAATTTGGTCCCGTCCACGAAGCACAGTTTGTCCAGCGCCGTCAGTCCGTTGGGCTTTGTCAGCTGGCCCACCTTGATCCGCTTCTCCCGCCGCCGCGTCATGGGCGCCAGCCGGGTGTCCGTGTTCTGGGTCCAGCTCCACTCGCCGTCCTGCACCGTGCCGGTCAGGTTCAGCCCGC
>Ga0326512_10002845_pt1 | contig 12791 bp, 17 predicted proteins | sample 1_2617_0518_D_FD_203652 | JGI IMG/M metagenome (GOLD analysis project Ga0326512, IMG submission 203652) | Bovine rumen microbial communities from UC Davis, California, United States - 1_2617_0518 | ecosystem: Host-associated > Mammals > Digestive system > Stomach > Rumen | place: USA... | reverse complement strand
GTGTATATGGGTATGTTGTCCCATCTCCTATATATTCATGTGAATAACACATGCGATTTGAATGGTATTTCATCATTTCATCATTCATTCGATATTTATCATTGCCCCTTGCATTTCCATTTTTATCAAAATAGTCATGCCTTGTATTCTTGTTGCGAGATGTTGCTCGCCAATATGGAGAATGTTCTCGATGTTCACCAATCCTTGGATTTGCCGCTTTTGAAAAATAACGACACCCCTTGCTTATAAACGCTTGCGCAATAGCGTCCGACATACCAGTCCCGACACCCATCCCTTGATAGTCAGGCAGAACAACTATTCTATGCTCTCTCCATGCATGAACTAGGCCTTTTCTTGGAAATGCAAGAACAGATAAAAATGAAATGGGTATATCGTTGTATAATCCCAAAAAACAGATACTAGATTGATTTAGTTCTCCACTTAAATAGTGAAACCGTTTAAACATATCCCATGCTTTTCTGTTGCAACTAACGATGTCAATATGGATTTTCGGTCTACAAAGATACCTCCCGTTATAGAACTCGTGCGTATCTGTGTTATAAATCCAATCTGGACGTAGATATGGAATAATGTCATCATGGCAAGAACAAAATGTAATTCCGTGAAGATCATGTTTGCGAATATATTTTTCAATACTGCAACTACATGAAATGGCAACTTCTCGATTAACCACACTTGTAAATTCATCTATTGAAGCATTGTTTTTTAATTTCCTTGCTAAATCCGCACGAAATTTCTCACCATTAGACAAGGCATCGAATGGTTTTAGCCACGTAGGGATGCTGTTTAAACCCACTGCACCAAAACGATCACTCGCCTCTTGAAAACTGTTAAAATGTGATGCAATAGCAATGCTGGGATCCCACTTTACGATTTCTTCTTCAGCAAATGCTTTTTTTAAAATTGTACTTTTCCCGCTTCCACTACTTCCGATAATTAACCCGATTTGATAATTATCTGGGAATTTAGGTATCGCTATTTCTTCTACGACTTGTCCGTCATAAGTTTGATAATCGAATATCTGCTGTATTTCATCTGTTATTGCATCTGTTTTGACTTTTGAGACGAGTTTAAGGATTGAAGTATCCGAATCAATATATTCAAATATATTTTTTTGAGTCGGATTTGTTTTATTATTCAACTCTTCCACCTCTCCGTAATCTGAATCAAATCGAACATAAACCAATGGATGAAACGCACGATGTCTTTCTGGTCGAATGACTTGCCATGTTCTTCATATATGGTTGCGTATTCGCCATGTAGGGCATCCATATTTCTGACAAACTCAGTCCAGTAATTATTTGATTCTGGCGTATCAGCCTTTCGGCTCTCAGGCGTGCCGTAGTCCTTAATGATCTGCCAGAGTTTGGTCATGTACTCATTAACACGTTTCTGATAGTTATCCGGAAGATTCAACGCCTTGAAATACCTTGCCAGACCGTTGAATACCATCTGCATATTGGCTTTCTGTTCTTCCGTTATCTGTGCCATATCAATTCCTCAAAACTGGACTTTTGTTTCGTGCATCTTTTCGTCCAGAATGCCCCAGAACAGACTCAGCAGTCCATCAATGCCACGAAGCTGATCCTCTGTGAGTGATGCACGCTTATCTGTACCGTCCACAAGCTGAACTGCCATGCGAACCTCTTTTAACGTTTCCTCTAAGCTGACCGAAGTCTCGACCAGTTCGTTTAAGTCCATTGTCATTTTCGTCACCTTTCTTTCAATTGAAATTTGGAATCTCAAGTTCTACCTGTGTAAAGCCATCTGGAGTAGTTGTCTCTTTCGTCTTTGGAATCCAACTATACTCCCTGTCTCTTTCTGCCGCTTCATTCCAAAGCCTACGGGATCGTTCGTCATATTCCAGTTGGAAACCTTCTGTCTCAATTCTTCCAAATAACCTATTTTTGGGAATCCTTAGAACACGAACATTACTGTTACTGTCCTGACCATCCTCGTTTACTCTTGAAAATGTCATGATTAGCATTGCCAGATTTGCTATGTTTGCCGTTCCGGCTATCTCATCACTTTCATCTGATGCATATCCATTCTTACGTTTATGCGCTACCAAAAGGATCATCACGTTATATCTGACTGCTAACCCTCGCAGCTTATTCATGAAATCAGTCTGCCGTTCATACTGATCAGATCCGTTCACCCTCTCCATAGTCATCGCAGTCATAAGATTATCCATAAGGATCACCCTTGCCCCATATTGCTGAATAACTTTTCTGACGATCTCGATCAGGTTTGCCGTCTCATCACTCCCATCAATGACCGAATTATCAAAGATGTACATCTTGTCTCTGTACCATTCCGATATAAGGCTTTTATTGCTATCAGACAGTCCATATATCGGTTCATTCCACCGGTTCATTGATTCAAAGACATGTTGCCATCCAGCCACTTGAAAACTCATCCATCCCTTGAAAAGATAATTCGGCAGTTCCCCTGAGTAAGCAAAACATGTGTATCCGTTCTCGATTGCACTTACCAGAATCTGGCTTGCCAGTGTGGACTTTCCACATCCAGACTTTCCTGTGATGATATGCACCCCACCAAAGGGTATGCCGCCGAACAAAAATTTGTCCAAGCACGCTATTCCCGTTGGCAACTTCTCCATTTTGGAGATGTCCACATCCTCAACGTCTGCCAGATCTGTAACGTCCTTGACTGGAACCAGAATAGCTTTCTGTATGCATTTCTGGATCTGCCCTTTTCCGTACCTCCGTAGAATATCGTTTGCATCTTTGCAGTCCAGATAGTCCTCTTCCCTTACGTGCCGGATCTGCCCACCAAATCGCTGTTTCATTTCATCCAGAAGCGTGATTTTTCCGTTCTCATAGTCTCCAAAGATGATGACCTCGCCAAACTTGCTTACAAACTCATATGATGGAGGCCACCATGTGAAGCCTTTCGCCCCACCGGGAACTGAAAAAGCGTTTTCGATTTCAGATTCTGCGACCGACATGCAATCCAATTGTCCTTCGCAAAGGATCATTCTGTCATATTTGCCGTTCCACGCTTGGATTCCGTATAGATATGGCATACATCCTTGTTCGAACCATTCCTTACTGCCTTGCGTTTCTCCCTTGACGTATTTTGTGTTTCTGTACTTGATATTCACCAACCTGTCATTTTCATCGAATATCGGAAAACAAAGTGTGTTGGCGTGCTTCCTGTGCATTTTGACTCTGTACTTCTCGGCAGTTGCTTTTGAAATCCCTCTGCTATTCAGATACTCAACAGCTGGATCATCCGGGATAATTGCTTTTTTCGGCTGCGAAAGAACTCTGTAGGTTTTCTTTTTCTCATAAAACCGACTAAATTCATCCGATAGCTTATATCCAAAGTCCCTTGCAAGCGTGATCATGTTTCCTTTTGCTCCGCAACTTGCTCGCTTGCATTCATATTGCCCCGTTATCAGGCTTATTGAGAATTTCTGTCTATTGTCTCGTTCTGTCCGTTTACAGTACGGGCAGATATCGAATATGATTTCACTTCCGACCGTCCTGTGCCTAATCTGCGTAAAATCCGCAAATGCCTCTGCGTCCTCTGGCTTGAATTGATACAAGCTGCATCACCACCTATATGTTGGGATTGATCTTTAAATACTCTTCCAACGGGATTCTGCCGTCATCTTCCGGCTCTGGTTTTGGCTTTTGACGATATAGCGTGCCTGTCTTTGGCTTATATGGTTTGTCTCCACGTTCCATCGCCCTTCTGTTCCATCCAGATATGCTCATCTTCCAGTTGGTCATCTTGTTTTTGCCCACCATCCATCCTTTAGAAGAATAGAATTCTATAAAAGTATCTGGATTTACATACAGTAATTTCTTTTCTATACAGTATTCTTTTACTTCATCTATAGTAGGAGGAATAAATCTATTACTATAGTGTTTAGTAGTAGTAATAGTATTATCTATACCATCTCTCTCTATATTATCTGGTATATTATCTGGTATTGGTTCGCCCTTTTGGGAAATTCCATTTGCCCTTTTGGACAAATGCATTTGCCCTTTTGGAGTAATGCAATACCATTTGGTTCTGTCATATGCTTTCTCGTTGAACTGTCCTGTTTCTACCAGACCTTCATCCTCTAATTTTTGCAGAGCCGTTCTAATAGCCTTCGCCGACATGTATGGGAACAGTTCTTCAAATGCTTTTACAGAATTGTATGACCAGAACTTTCCGTCATGCTCATGTCTGCCGTTTGCCCTGTTCTTTTCTGTCCAGAACCATATTGCTCGCAGAAGGATGGCACAGTTCACTCCGTATTCTTTGGCTATATCAATGTCAAATGAGTGTTCCATGTCATTCTCCCATTGCAAGCGGTTGCACAGAAACCACAACTGCTTTGTGATGCTCATTCACAACTTCATCAATGAAATCCAGAGCCTTGTTGCTATCTTCGAATACGAATCGCATGTGGTCTACATACTGCTCATCGCCAAAGATGTCTGTTGTGCTGTCGTATACGTCAACAACTATCATCTGTTTTGCCTCCTGTCAGAATCTCCACGATCCTACGTGCACTGTCTCTGCTATGACAAAACTGAAACTCACAGTGATGATGGCTTGCAAAACTCATCAGCATTTTCTGGAGAGTCACCCCTTTTGTGGCACGTGGATATTTCTGCTTACCGTTCTTTGTGATGAACAGGCGTGGATTTTTCCACTTATGCACATCTTCAAGCCTTGTAATGACTGGATTATAGATGCCGCATCCTTTTTCAACCTCGCCGCCATCATTCTCAACGAGTATGACCAGACGTATGCCAGCTCTAAAGGCATCATCAGCCTCTTTTTGAAATGCAGTTTTCCACTTTGGCTTCCCATTTTCATCGAGGTCTGATTTGTCTGGAAACTTATCCTGATAGATGATGTCAGATATAATTTCTTGAAAATCCTTTTTAGTATCGACACATACACTTTGGTCTGTAGGTAGTGTATAGTCACCCTTCCAGAGTTTTGTTCTGACAATCTCGATACCATGGTCTGCGAACCATTTGTGCTTTTTATCGTGCTTGCCAACTTGTTGGCGGCTGTCTTCCAGAATAATCATTGCATATCATCCCTTCCGCTTTCGCAGTCTCTTGTTCTTTTCTGCCACGTAGTCCATGTAGGCGTTTTCCTTCAGTTTGCCGCTCAACCGCTTAGCCTGTTCCTCACGATGGAGCCTGACCTCCTCTGCGTATCTTTCACAATGATCATGGCAGTTATATTTGAACTCATCTGTGCAGACCACCATCCGATCAGGGCAGTCCAGACATACCGCACTCATATCACATGCTCCCTGTGCTTCCGAAACCGGAACGACTCTTACCGTCCAGATGATCCACGATCCTGATATCCAACTCTTGCATGTGGTACATAATTCTGAACTGCGCAATACGTGCACCCTTTGGGATGAAAGTTTTCTCTGTCGGAAGATCAAGTGACCGATCTACCTCTGTGCATGGAGAATATTTGGCAAGGCAAATTGCCGGAAATCCCCACTGGTCTGATGAGCCGCAGTAACTTTCGTCTATAATTCCGATGCTGTTTGCCAGGATGATTCCATATTTTGAGAAAGTCGATGATCTCGGAACCACCCATGCTTCATATCCTTTCGGCAGTTCGGCTGCAAAACCCAGAGGGATGATCTTATACTCTCCATGAGTCATCCATGTGTCCTCTGCGCATCTCAGATCAATCAGATCACCGTTTTCATATTTCTCCGGCATCTCGATCTCAGCCAGAGGAAGTATCTTTATTGTTTCCATTCTCACACTCCATTATTTATGTTTGTTTGAGCGCTCAATTTGAACGTTTTGGCCTTTAGGTAGGGATTTTATCGTTGAAAGCATTTCCGTGCGAATTTGAGCAAAATCAATGATTACTGAGTCATTTTCTCAACCTTCTCCGCTTTCCTCTTCTCCTGATATATTCTCATCCGTTCGAACGCAGCCGCTTTCTGCTCATCGCTCACCGTTCTTTCGCTCGGATTTCTCAGTGAAAGCAACTTTACTGGAAATTTTGCAGTGATACTTCCATCAGGATTCTGGATAAAAACGGGAACCGCCTCTGGATGTTTCTCTCTCAGCCTGACAATCTTTCCTTTCCATCGACTGCTGCTCGGCGCATCAATGCACGCCAGTTCGTCTCCGTTTTCCCATCCGATCACGATGTCTCTCATCGGTTCCATTTCCACCTCCTACCTGGAGCCACGCCCTCCAGGATTTTGTTTTATAGTGATAAGGCTGTTGTAGATTGATTGTGAAGCCACTTTACAGTGATATTTAATTTTTAATGCGTGGTAGGGTAACTTAGTTAAGGACAGATGCAGTCAGGATATGGGCAATTCTCACAGGCTGGATATACGCATTCTTTCGGCCTGTATCCGCTTGACGGTCTGAGAGTATGCCGGATGCTGTCTGTACTTTTCTCGGACATCGGATCCTTATATAGCGCATCGTAAGGATCCCATCCCTTATTAAGCCTTGCCTGTGCAGTTTTGTAATTGATCCCTGTCCGTTCTGCCCATCGATATAACGGCAAACTGACATCGCCAATAGTGACCGTTCTGTTTTGCTTTCTCGGTTGTGTCAACGCCCTCTCTGGATCCCAATGTCTTTTGCGGATCCTGTCATATAGCGTATGGAAAGGAATTCCAGTCTCCTTAGACCACTCGGCAATTCTTTTCTTCTCACCAAATGCGGTCACGTAGTCTCCATATACTGGCATTTGGTTGCCTCTACTGGAACGGGAGTTCGTCCACATCCGGCATACTGTCAGGAATCTTCAGAAAATCATCCTGACTCTGCGGTGCAGCCGCCGGAGCAGATTGTGGAGCGGATGCCTGATTCTGCTGTGCAGATGCCTTGCTTTCACCGAACTCCCATTCCTCCACCACAACGTCCGTGGTATAGACTTTGGTTCCGTCCTGTCTGGTATAGGAGCCAGTCTGGATGCGTCCTGTGATTGCGAGTTTCGTCCCTTTCTTGAAATATTTCTCGGCAGACTCGGCTATCTTTCCGAAACATACACAGGTTATGAAGTCGGCAGTCTGGCTATCTCCCTCTCTTTTGAAGCGTCTATCAATAGCAAGAGTAAACCGACCTACCCTTGTGCTTCCGGCATCTCTGACTTCTGCGTCTTTGGTGCATCTGCCAATTCCAATAAACTTATTCAAGGTTGAATACCTTACCTTTCTCTGCGATGTCCACCAGACATCCATCTGGTGCTATGTCTACAAGTTCCTGATATATCTTTTCTGGATCTGCGTTTTGATCTGACAGATGACAGGCTATAATTGATCGTGTATCTGCTGTCATATTTGTCATTAGGAAATCCTTAACGGTATCCAACGAAGCATGGCCATGAAGCACATGATCTCGGTTTTCGCCTTCAGGATTCTCGCTATAATTCACAGCAATCAGGAAATGGTTTATATGTAGGCTATTTAGCCGATATTTGCAAAACTGCCAGTCCGTCATGTACAGGAGCCTATGTGCATTTTTTTGTACAATGAACGCCTGATTTGGACATTCAGAACCATCCGCATTTGTGTGCTTTACGGGTATCGGCAAAACCTTCCATGATCCAATACTTGTCCATGCCTTTTCCTTTAGCGGCGTGCACATATTATGCATTCCATAACACTGGATTCCATTTCGGATCGCGTCCTTGACGGCGATAGAGTGATCTTTATGCCCATGGCTCGCAAGCGCAAAATCAATCTGACTATAATCAAAATCGACTGCTCTCTGGATGTATTTCCACCTCACGCCCAGATCCAAAATGATCTTCCTATCGTCCTCAAGGATGTAGCAGTTCCCGGATGAGCCAGAATTTATGCAAGAAATTTTTATGTACTGTGTTTTACTATTTTTTTGCATAGTTTTGTGTTTTGTTGTATTCGTTTTTATTCTGTTTTGTAAATTAAACCAAGGTTTTGTGAATCCGCTTTTTCAAACCTTCTTTCAAAACCCCAGTTTTATATCGTGTTTTGTCAACACTCTCACCCTTATCCATCCACCCAACATGATGCAGACCGGGAAGCAGCTTTCTGTCGATGTCAGCGATGTCATCCTCATATCTGCGTTTCTTCATGCCTTTTTCTCCTTCTTGTTCTCGACAAGTTTTCTGGATATGATCTTCTTAATCCGGCTATTGGATCCATGCACTTTCTTCGCCAGTGCCGCACAGTACGCAGTATGCAGATTGTCTGCATCTTCTGGTTCTCTTTTCACGATGGTCTTTGAACCATCTGCCCAAAAAACGATGGTTCTGTCTCCAGATCTGATGATCTTCTTCGGCTCAAAAGCATCGGCGGCACCGCTAAATGCAATTTGCCGGATTGTCTCATGCAGTACACTGATAAAATCTGCCGGTGCTGTTGTTTTTGAAATCATTACTTCATCCATGTTCCACCTCACTGAAATTCTGCATCCTCAATAGTTACATCTTCGCCTTCGATGACCAGCTCTTCTGTGTTGGCCTGTTCGGCAATTTCTTTCTTTGCCAATTCTGCGGAATCGGTTTCAATCTCAAGGCCAGAGTCAAACGCCTCAACCAGCTTCTGATCCATGTCGATATTGATCGACTTTGTAAGTCTGCGAAGGACGGTTTTCTTAGCCATCTCTGACCAGAAGCCATTCCATGCCGGACTGTTCTTTGCCTTGGATGACTTCCGGCACTGCTCCACATCAGCTTTCGACATGACCTCATAGATCAGACCACCATCCTGATACTGGCAGACAGCAAACACTCCAATTATCGGCTTATCACTGAACGGAACTGCCTTGAAATTGATTGATGGCTCACCGTTCACAATGGTTTCCTCAAACAGATCTCCTTCCCGGACAACCTTGGAGTAAATGGTTTTTATCGGCCTTGTGGAATACTTTTGAGCCAGTTTTACAAGACCCTTGTAGGAGGCCATAAAATTCAACTGGGAACCATACGGAACCAGGTACATTTCAGAATTAAGCGCATCCAGACCCAAATATGCTCCTCGCATAAGTCCCTGTTTGATCTGCGCTGTGCCGTGCTTCTTGGCAAAATCAGCCAGAGTATCATTACCGTTCAGCAACGCAACCGCATTCTGGACAAACCGCGCAGTGTTGAAGTTCTCCGGCAACGCAGCTTTCTGCGATTCAAGTTCAGCAGTTAATGCCGTGCTGAATGTCTCTTTGGTTGCTACTTCGTTAGCCATTACCATTCTCCTTTCTAATTGCTTTCTTAAATGCTCCATTTTTCAGAAACATCTCAACCGTCCTGACGGTCATGCTTCTGAACATCTCGATATGCTTCGTGTGTCCGTGCCAGATCACCCATGTCTGTTTGAACAGTTCATCCCATGTGGTTATCGGATCCCCGGCTACGAATTTCTTCTGCGAATCCAAATAAGCCTTATGCTCTGTCCAGTTCTTACAAGTCTGGCACTCAACAGTGAATGATGGGATGTGCCGCCCTTTGTACTCGATTGCCGCAACACAATAGCGGCATGGATTTGTTTTCATGTTCTGTTCTTTCCTTTTCTGTTGTGCATTTCACGATCATTTACTTTGGTTTTATGCACTGTTCTTAGAGTGGTCACGCACTCCGCAAGCGGTATGATGTCGTGTTCTGTTGTTTAGTGTTTTGTTTTATCGCATGGTATCTTTTATTGGCGTATCGCGTCATATGCTGTCCATAGCGATTCATACCGCCAACGCAGTACGTGACATTAACGGGTTTCTCTTTTTTAGTTTTCTTTTCTGTTATTTCGGATATTGCGTGATTTTCTTTTTTACAGTCATTGGTTGGAACTGGTTCATATGCTCCATAAGCGGTATGATTAGCTTTAGTTGTTTTGCTTGTTTTGTCCGCTATTATCCTATTCAACCGATATCCTGTTATGACGGTTCATACCGCCAATGCAACATATGAATCAAATCCTTTTATTATCGTGTTCTTGTTTTATTTATCCTGTTTTGTAGAATTTCACACTATCCCATTTTGAGCGAATCATGCACTCTGCAAGTGGAATATCTTTCAGTATTCTGTGCTATTCTGTATTCATGCGTATAAATAGTGTTCTGTCCTCTAAAGAACTTTCCTGGTGAAGATACTCCACCAACGCAGTGCACGATTCTTTATTGTTCTTTATTCTTATGCTATCTGCCTTAGTGTTTGATTCTGTTTTCTTTTGCGTCACCAGTGATGGTTATGCGCTGTGCAAGCGATATGATTTTTGGTTTTCGGTTGTTTTTTCTCTTATATTAATTAATCCTATTGTGGAGAATCCTGACGGTTAAACATACCGCCGACACAACGCACAACCTTTGATTTTTTGTAGTATCAGATTCTTTTCTTTACGGTTCTTCGATGAAGAATTTTGTAATTATTTGTTAAAGAGCAAGTTGCACGCTCCACAAGTGACGTAAACTATTATTGCCTTTAATGTCATATTTTGTTTTTCGCTATAGTCTAATAAATATGCCAATGTTATACTGTGGTATTAAATGGCTTACGCCACCAATGCAACGTGCAACTATGCTGTTTTATTCTTTGTTGTTATTTTCTTTCAAAACAATTTTTGTTTATGTGTATAGAATCATTTATAGAAGCAGTTATGCGCTTCACTCACGGAACAATGAATATCATTCAGTTTTTTATTGTTTGATTTACTATAATGATACTGTAATTCAATGTTCTATTTTGGCTTATTCAGCCAGTGAAACGCATAACGTATATTTCTATTTTTATAGCCTTTGTGTTACGTCAAATAATATCGTATGCTTTAATTTTCTATTCTGTAGCATCCTTTGCTATGGGGTCTTTTTTAATTCCAATATGTGCTTTAAGCGGTCATGCGCTCTGTTCACGGAACAATGATTCATATAATTTTCTGTTCTGCCGTGTACTGTAATTAGTTACGGTATAATGTTCATTGTCCTTGTGTCATGTCCCCTCTTGACGTTTCCTTGGCTTATTCAGCCAACAGAACCCATGACCGCAAATGTATCAGATCAGACTGTCAACGGTATGGACTTCGCCAAGTTCCCAGTGACCGAATCCGGCCTTGCGCTGAGTGCCTACACCGATGAACTGACCAGTAGTGGCAATCAGTTTTACAATGGTTTCAACCGGGAAGACAATGTCTGCACACGCCAGTTCGATCTTCGCTTTCCATCCGGAAAATACATTGTGCTGACAAACTACATTCGTCCTGGTGATGCCAGTAGTGGGAACAAGTCCCTGTTCATAAGTAACTTCTGCGAAGGTAATCGGAGTTTTCGGATGCGTGAAGTTGATCGCACGCTTGAAATCTGTTCCGGCCTTGCCAGTAGAATCTTTGAATCCGAATGTTTTGAACGCTTCGGACATTGCTCCCACGAAAGCTGCGGACAGGATGCACGGAGCATTGTTCGTCATATACTCTCTCCACTCTTCCTCTGTATACAGAGAATAGTCTTCGTCATGGAAGGTGATCGGCTTGTCCCATGTGATGGATGTAATCAGGTGTTCCCAAAGGCAATAATCCTGATCAAGGTTTTTCGGCATCACCGCACCTTTCGGATTTGTCTGTTTCCAGACCTCGGCACGTTCATAACTTCTCGCCTTCTTATTCAGAATCAGATCGGATGTACCAATAAGTTCCACATTCAAAATAGTCTGACGGATGGGTTCGAGTGTTACGCTTTTGTTTTCGTCCTTCTTTGCCATGGTTCTTTCTCCTTTTTCTAAAAAAATATGGTTTATAGGTTGTATTTTCCGGAAAACACAGATAAAGGCTGAACATTTTATTATTCTTTGTTGTTGTATTCTGTTATGAGTTATCGGATCATATTTTATTTTGTTTGTTAGCCTGTTTTAGTTAGGCATACCATCCATTGGTTCAGCCCTTATCTGCATTCTCTGGATAACAGGTAACACGGATCAGAAGTTAAGTCTTTTGTTTTCTTCTGTATTAAAGTTTAGTATTTTATCATGAAGTGTTTTTCTTGCTTATTGCTTTCACAAAGGCTTAACCCCTCATCCGCATCACCCGGGAAGGTTTTGCGGAATTGTCCGCTATTCAAGTGACACAAGTATTTTGCGATTCGCTATGCTTTATTATTCAATCGCATTATCTATGTTAGTGCGGATTGCTCAGTGACTTATGCCACTGAAATAACGGACAATATCTTTTTCTTATTTGTAGAGTTTTCTTGATCCCTGTTCCATTCTTGCATGTATTGAATTTTAGTTTTCTTTGCTATTGCAGTTATCAACCGCTGTGCAAGTGGAGTATCCTTTCCTTTTATCTCCTCTAGTTGCCGTTAGTGTTCTTTGCTTAATTCTTTAATCCTGTTTCATTGGATCGTTTAGCAATCTTTCCGAAGTGGATATTCCACCAACACAACGGTCGATATTATGCTTTTCTGTAATTTACTATTCAGTCATGCTTTGTTGGATACTGTAGTGGAATCTGATTAACTGTACATATGCTCAGAGTGCGTTTATCGCAATCAAAACATCCTTTAATTCTGTATCTGCCAGAGTGGAATACTTCCGTTCAAATGCGTACAGTTCGTTCTTTGCCATGACGAGAAGTTTTTCTCTCTCATCATTGTTTCTCATAATGTTGATGATTGACTTGTAACCGCCCGTGGTTTCCGTCCGCATCATGAGCCGGATTGTCTTGGGCTGTTGCTCCTGGTTCTCCGGCGTTGGCAGTTTTCTGATAATCAGATTCCTCTGAATCTGCCTTGCTTCATACAGGCGGTATTTGTCAGCTGCAACTGAGTTATCCCATGTAA
>Ga0326512_10002844_pt1 | contig 12796 bp, 9 predicted proteins | sample 1_2617_0518_D_FD_203652 | JGI IMG/M metagenome (GOLD analysis project Ga0326512, IMG submission 203652) | Bovine rumen microbial communities from UC Davis, California, United States - 1_2617_0518 | ecosystem: Host-associated > Mammals > Digestive system > Stomach > Rumen | place: USA: California... | reverse complement strand
ACGGTGCCGATGATGGGGTCGATGTCGCTTGACTCCGTGCCGCTGCGCTCGCCCGTCTGGACTCCGCGATACCACACGTCGCCGATGTCCTGCAAGTGTGCCATCACGTCGAGCACGACGCCCTTGGGCGGGTCGATCTTGACGGCCTCCATGCGCAGCGAGTGGCCCGTCGTGCCCGCCGTCTGGCCGTTGCAGACTGCGGGGAGCCACCCGACGTTCTGGCAGTGGACTCTGTAGCCGATGTAGTTGTCGTTCTTCCGCTCGCCCGGTTCCTGTTCGGGCAGCGGCTCGGGCTCGGGTTCGGGACGTGCGGGGCCGACGTAACGGTAGGTGTAGGTCCAATACCATTGCAGGTCGCGAACCTCTATCTCGTGGCCCGTCTGGTCGCCCTCGTTGGGGCCAGACAGGCCGCCGTACTCGTCGCCGTGAGCGTCAGCCTGCAAGCCGTCGCCGAGAGCGATGCCCGTGTGGCCCGGCTTCCAGAGTATGTCGCCGCGCTGGACGTCGTACCAGTTGAACGGCAAGCGCACGAATCCATGACTCGTGAGCACGTCGTACTGGTTCTGCGTCCACATGTAGGAGTCCCAATAGCCCCACGGGAGCCGCCCAGCGGCTGCGGCGCACATGCGGGCCATCTCGGAGCAGTCGTAGTCGCCCCAATGGATGTCGTATGGCGTGCCGTCAGAGTAGGTCAGATGCTCGACGCCCCATCCCGCGCGGTTGGGTTGCGAGTAGCCGTGCACGTCGTGGTTGGCGATGTGCTCGGCTGTCTCGGCGATCATGTCCTGGTACGTCAGCCTAGACATCTGCGACCTCCGGCAAACCGCCGACCGACGTGAGCAGCGAGCACACACCAGCAAGTGCCGCCGTGCCAGCGACAGTCACCCAATCGACCTGCTGAATCATCGCAGCCGCCGGAATCATGGCGACCGCCGTCTGGCAGACCGTCTTGAGCGCGCGGATTCCCGCAGCCTTCCACCATCTTGTGTTCATGCTTTGCCTCCTTAATCTTTTGGCTGCTCGATTGGGAGCTTGCGGATGCGCGGCGCTATCTCGTCGATAATCGAGTTGCCGCCATCCGACTTGTACGCCTCGTACAGCTTGTGATAGACCTCGCGCTCCTCAAGCGTGTAGTAGCCCTTAGCCATGCACTTCTCGTAGTTGTCAAGCAACATCGTGCGGGACATGGCGAGGATGATCACCCTCTCCGCCTCGCGCTGCTCTATGGCCTTGCGCTCGGTCTCCGCCCGCTCGACGCGTGCCTCCTCGCGCTTGCCGTCGAACCTCTCAAGATGCCGCTTGATATACCACAGCAGGAGCGGGAACAGCAGCAGGTTCACCGCTCCCACCGCGAAGAGCGCTGGGGTAATCGCCTCCATTACGCGCCCTCCTCTGTCTCAGGCTCGGGTTCTGGCTCAGGTTCGGTGTTGACTGGCGTGATGATGAAGTTCTTGTCCGCGTCGCGCGTGATGGTCGCCACGATTGCCAGCTCGCGGTCGAGCATGTGCCATCCCTCAATCTTTCCGATGCTGAGCGACGTGGACGCCCTGCCGCCGTCGTAGCGCACGAGGTCAAGCTCGCCGTCACCCGTCACGTCGAATCGGTATACCTGACCCTTGGTTGACACTTGGCCCTGCTGCCAGACGGGGAACTGGTCTACAGGAAATTCGAGGTTGTACACGCGAAGCTCAAGGTCTGCGAGCTGTTCCATCACATTGACTTGGAATCGGTCATCGGCGTACTCTGCCGCCATTGGGAGAAGCGCTTCACGGTCGGCATCCGTCAGCTTACCCTCGACCCAGAGCTTGTTAATTTTGTCCTCCATCTCGGAGAGCACGAATGTCCCCCGAAGGATAACGGTTTCGACATACGACTTGTAATCAATCATATTCGCTCCTTATTACGATGCTTCTTCGACAAACCTAAATGAATATCCGTTTGTATGATTCATAAGCCCATGAGCAACTTTAGACACATTTCCCATCCATGCGCCCGACGCTATTGCGGCTGCACTTATGCTGTCGAACACAACACCATCATCACGGATAACACGCTTTGGCGGAATCGGAGTCCCGTTCTTAGCATTACGCTCCCTCATGCGTTGACTTGCAAGTTCTTTGTTGAAATGGCCCAGCTCGTGGATGTGCTGGTTGTTCTCTGCCATCGTAACCCAACGCAGATTCTCAACCCTATTGTCCTTCGTGTCAGCGTTGATGTGGTCTACGTAGTCCTTCCCCTCAATTCTGGGGATGAACGCTTCCGCCACAAGCCTATGAACGAGCTTGCAAACAATGTGATTGTCTTTGCTCAGATGTACCCTATAGTATTTGCAATTGAACGTCTGTCTCAGAACTCTACCGCGCCAAATCCTCTTGCCGCCCTTGTTATGTTTGATGTACCTGTCAACACTTCTCACGCGACCAAAGTTCGACACTTGGTAGTATCCTTCGTAGCCGACAACGTCGCGCCATTCCTCACCTTCGAGGCAAAGCTCGTCCATGAAACCACCGTCCCTAGTGGTCAAGTCCCAATGTAGATGTAGGCAGGCGAGTGGGACAACTCGCTTTTCGGCGGCCAAACCTAGCCTACATCCATTATACCCTATGACCTGCGGTTTCATGCTGTCAATGGGTACGACGCGGACGGTGTTATGTCGGCTGCGGACGGTCACTTTAACCCTCTGCGATGAGTTGTGCGACGGCATCCTCAAGGCTTGCGATTCTGTCCTCGTACTCCGAACGTGCACGCTCATACCATTGATGGGCAAGCGTCACCGCCGCACCGCCCACGTAATACTTGACACCAAGGGCATCCAGCTCGGGGATGGTGATTACAGCGCCCTCGGGTATGTCGGTAGGCCAGTCCTCAACATAGCCGCGCTCCTCGGTGACGGGCGTGGCGAGGGGGTAGAGAAGTTCGAATCCGCTGCTTGCGAGCCATTGCTTAAACAATTCGATTGTTGGGTAGGTGTCGTTGTCCATCCTTAGATTGAGCGAATTGTCAAACAGACATGTGCCGACGAGATACTCTGCTTGATTATTTGCCGTGATTAGATGAGTTTGTAGATGGTTGGTAGACATTGGGATTCTATTGCTGATTGCCCATCCGCTTATGTAGTATCCGCCTGAGAATGAGCTTGACTTTATCCATGTATATACGTTACTAGCAAGCTCTTCGCCTGTTATCTTGCTCGTCGGCAACGTCCACTCGCACTTCCCCGCCCCGTCGAGCGTCAGCACGTCCGCCGTGCCGTCAGGCAGCGACGCGACCCAGCCGCGTTGTGGGAGGGGGATAGGGGTAGTTGTGTGGTAGAGCGTGTCGCCCATTTCAAGTCGCGGGCTTGGAGAGTCCTTCTTAAGACTAAGCCGCACATACTTTGCGTTTGCAGGGGCTTCGCCAGTGTAAGGACCAGACTCAAAGCTCGAAATCTTCGATTCGAGCGATGTGCCCGAATACCATATGCCCTTGGCAGCGCCTCCTGCGGTGCTGTTCGGCTCAAAGGTGTATGTAGCTCCGCCTTCAATGGGGATGTAATCCGTACACATCCAGTCAGCGTCGCTAATCTGGTAGCCGCTGGGGTTAAGGTACGTGTCTGTGATTATCGTGACTCCGTCCAGCAAATTCCTCCCCTGCGCCTCCAACCCCACATGCCCATACGGCACGTAGGGCGTGGCAACGGAGCCGCGTTCGAGTTGGATGTCGAGGAAGTCGGCATACGTGTAATCTGTGTTGAACGACGTTGGGAAGAGCCGCAGACTCATTTCCAACAGGTCGGCGGGAACATTGAACGACGCGTAACACTTGTTGCCGCTCGACGTCATGCCGATTGACGCTCCCGGGTCGTACACTGTGCCGTCCGTCTTTTTGCCAGATATGTAATACCTGAAACTGGGCGCGCTCGCGGAGTTGTCAACTTTGCACGATAACGCGTATTGTCCAGCCTTCACGTTCTCGACGAAGATGCCGCCAGCGCCTCCTGTGCCATTCGTCTTGGTGACTCTGATTCCGTTGCCCTGTTGCGTCGTGCCATACCACGAGCTTGTGTACCACGACGGCTTCTCGATGTGCGTTGCGTCGATGAGTGCGAGATTCCTCCCCCTGACCACCTGAATCTCCACGGGAGCCGATGGCGTGGGCGTGCCGTCCTGCTCCGCGTGTCCCTTGGCCGTGAGCGCCGCGATGGAGCCGCGCACCTCGCCCGTGGACTCGTGGGGCGCGGGGTCGATGCCGAGCGCACCGTCCGTGAGGGTCAGCCCATCGCCGAGCTTCGCGCCGCCGCGCACGTCAGCGGACATGAGGGGCACGGCCATCTCCGAGATGTCGCCCATGGCGTCGATTGCGTCCTCGGCGCGAGATGCTGCAGAGTTCGCCGCCGTCGCTGCGGAGTTCGCCGCGTTCGTCGCCGTGTTCGCGTTGTTCGCCGCTGCTGTGGCCGCGCTGATGGTCGGTTGGATGCTCGTCTCGACCATGCCCGCTATCTCGGCGTAGTCTGCGCTCGTTATTTCGTATGCGTCGCCCTGCGGACCCTGCGGCCCGGTCGGCCCTGTCTCGCCCTGCACGCCCTGCGGTCCCTGCGGGCCAGTTGCGCCAGTGTCGCCCTTGTCTCCCTTGTCGCCCTTGGGGCCTTGCGGGCCAGTCGCGCCCGTCGCGCCAGTCGCTCCCGTGTCGCCCTTGTCACCCTTCGGGCCAGTGTCTCCCTTGTCACCCTTGTCGCCCTTGGCTCCGGTCTCTCCGGTGTCACCCTTCGGGCCTTGGACTCCCTGCGGGCCTTGTACTCCCTGTGGGCCTGTCTCGCCTTGTGGGCCTTGGACTCCCTGCGGGCCTGTCTCCCCGGTGTCGCCTTTGTCGCCCTTGGGGCCTTGGACTCCCTGCGGGCCTTGTGGCCCCGTGGCGCCGTCCATCACGTCGAACACTGCGGCCCTCATGCCGTCTGGCGACTTGTAGTCGATTGAGACGTGATGCCCGCCCTCGATGTCGGTGACCTCCACCTGCGGCGAGTAGGCACTGCCCGTGTACGAATCGACATTGAGCGTGATGTGCTCGGCTAGATTGAGTCTGGTGACTGCCATTGCGCCTCCCTCTCCATGAGCTGACGGTCGATGCCTATGGTGGCTATGTCTGTGGCGACCCTGTATCCGGCTTGGTCAAGTACGTTGACCTGCGCCTCGATGGGGCGGTTGTCCACGAATCGTGCCGTCTGCTCCTGCGTGAGCGTGACGGAGAGCGTGGTGACGCCGTCCGACACGCTGACGTCCTCGAAGTCGGTGACGGTGAGTTCCCTGTAGCCTTGCCTGAGCGTGAGGTAGGCGTCGCATCCCGTGAGATCTGTGCCCACCTCAAGGACTATCGTGGGTGTCGTGAATCTTCGCATGTGCCCCTCCTTAGAGCGCGTATGTTAGAGTGCCCTCTATGACCTGCGACGTGCTGATGGCGGCTCCCGTGAAGTTCTGAAGGGTTACGGCACCCTCAGCATTTATCCAAATCTTCAGCGGGAGATTGCCGATTGCGGTCGAGGTCGGCACGGTCGCGGCGAACACCGCAACGTATGGGCGATATCCGCTCGGCACGGTGCCTATCACGATTGACGAGTTGTTGGCGAGGCTTGCCGAGAGCTTCAGGCCGTTGATGTTCACTGTCGCCATGACGGAGTTGGCTATCAGCCTCACGCCGCCGCTCGCGACGCCGCTGCTCGCCGTGATGATTTGGGTCACGCGCGCCAAGCCCAAGGTCGAGCGGAACGCGGTCGGGTTCGTGAGGGTGTAAGTCTGTGTGCCGTCCCTCGCCGCGTATATGTTCAGAGCGTTGTAGACCTCGGTGCCGTCCGTCTTCTCGTTGACCGCGATAAGCGTGATTCCAACGCGCCCGTCCGCAAGCTGGAAGCACCTGACAAGCCCCGTACGCTCGCCGTCCGCGTCGCAGAATACGAGGCAGTGCTGCGTGTCCCAGACGTCGGAGCTGCCGGGGTTGTCACGGTTGGTCGATGGATTTCTGAGCGACATCTTCCCGCCGCCAGCGATGTCTCCGATTATCTCGGTGTCCCAGCCGATGAGCAGGCCGTCCTGCGGCGCTGCGGAGCCGATGCCGATGGCCTTGCCGCCCTTGCGGAAGTCCATGACGAACTGCGCGCGGGTGAGGACGTCTGCCTTGCTCGACGTGTTGCGCGCGTCCGTGACGGTCACGAGCACGAGGTACTGCTCGTCGAGCGAGGCGGGGAAGGTCGCCGTCGCGGTGCTGCCCGTCGCGTTCTGCCATGTGCCCGTCCATGTGAGCGACGTCGCCTGCGAAGTGTCCGACGACGCGACGTAGGCTCCGCGCAGGGTGCCGCGGTTGGCGTTGCCCACGGTCTGCGAGGTGAGGTCAACCGACCACGTGACGGTCACCTTGGCGAACAGCCCCTCGTCGTCGGGGTCGCCGTTGGCGTCCACGCGCACGACCGAGAGCGCCGAGATGGTCGGCGGGTTCGGCTCCTTGAGCCACTGCGCGTAGAGCGTGAGCGGGGCGTTCGTGGAGTAGCTGGCGCCCGCTGCGTATCGCGTGCCCGAGCCTCCTGCGGCGGTGTTCCAAGAGTCGAACGCGTAGCCAGAGCGCGTGAACGTCGATGCCGATTTGATGGTCGCCGCCGTGCGGACGGGCTTCTGCTGCGTCTGGGCGCTGCCGCTGCCGCCGTTGGGATAGTAGGTGATGACGGGGTTCCAGATGGCGTAGAGGGTGACGTCGGCGTCGGTCGAGTAGCTGCCGCCCGGCTGGTACGCCGTCCCGCCGTGGTTGGCCGCGGTGTTCCACTCGGCGAAGGCATGGCCCGAGCGCGTCGGCTTCGACGTGGTGAGCGTGAGCGCCGTGCCGTTCGCCTTGGACTGCGTGGTCGGCCCGCCCGTGCCCCCGTTGGCGTCGAACGTGACCGTCCACGACTCGCGCGGCTGCACGGTGTGGTAGGAGGAGCCTGAGACGCCACTCGTGAACGACTGGATCATGAAATACAGGCCGTTCGTCGCCGTCGCGCCCCTGTCCACGGCGATGGAGTTGCGCGCGGCCCCGCTCGTCGAGGTGAGCGTCCCGCCCGCGGCGAGCGAGGGAGACGTGTCGCTCTCGAAGATCGAGCTGCCCGCGCGCACGACGTAGCGGAAGTCCTGCCGCGACGAGCTGGCGTTCTTGATGCTGACCGAGCGGAAGTAGTAGACGTACTGCTTTGCGGTCACGGTCACGTCGTAGGTGACGGTGCCGGTGAGGATGGTCGCCTGGCTGGAGTTCTTGAGGGTCAGGTTGAGCGTCGCCATGCTACTCCTCCGTTCCTAACCACTTGAGCGTCATGTTGCCGTTCTCGCGACGAATCCACGCGAAGTCGTTGAACCTTAGCTGGCTCTCGATGCGTGCCGTGGCGATGGCCATCTCCCACACCTGCTCCTCCGTGAGCCCGATGTGCGCGACGTCCTCGCCCGAGTCGGTCATGAATCGCATGCTGTCGTTGGCAAGCACGTTGCTGATCTGCGAGCCTTCCTGCGCGAGCACGACGCCGAGCGCGGGGTCGATGTGCAGGAAGTTGGTCGCGACCTTGCTCGCGTCCTCAATGCCGCCGCGCAGCTCCTCGACGGCCCCCGAGAGGTCGTTGGCGTTGCGCGTGATGTCGGCGAGCATGCCGTCGATGGCTTCGACGCTCGCGAATGTCACGTTGCCCGCGATGGCGATGGAGTCAGGATGGCCGTCGTCGTCTGAGTCGTAGAAGGTTATCGAGGCGTCGTCGCCGCCGATACGCTGGGGGCGCGAGGAGTCGAGGTCAATGGACTCGCCGTAGGTCGCCACGAGGTGGCCCGCGTCGTCGTAGATGCGCGCGCCGTCGCTCGCGAGCAGCATCTTGTAGCCGCTTGCTCCGTCGGGCGTCGGCCACACGTACCAACCCTCGTCGGACGGGTCCTCGGTGCCTACTGGCGTCACCTCCACGTACTCGCCTGCCACGAGCTCGTAGTACGTCCGCTCCGCCACGACCTCGTTGTCGGTCGTCGGGCGGTAGTCGATGCCCGCGGGCATCACCCACAGGCCCTCGGACGTGACGGCGAGGTGGGCCATCACGTAGTCTGCCTGAGAGTCGGTCACATCGAGCACGTACCAGCCCTGCGCGGACGGGTCGCCCGTGGGGTTCGTGACAGGCACGTATTGGCCGTCCACGAGCGCGAAGTAGGCGCGTCCCGCCACGACGGCGGTGTCGGTGGTCGGCACGTAGCTGCCGTGCTCCGATATCCACGCGAGCGTCCCCGCCACGTCCTGCACGACGGAGAGCTGCGAGAGGGCGTCGTTGGCCGACATGTTCGCGCGGCTCGCGTCGTTCTGGGCCGCGGTGGCGCTCGTCTGCGCTGCCGCTGCCGCGGTCGCCGCATTGCTCGCGCTCGTCTGGGCGTTCGATGCCGCCGTCTGGGCTGCGCTCGCCGCCTCAAAGGCGCGCTGGGCGTCCGACTGTGCTGCGTCCGCGCTCTGCTGCGCTGCCTCCGCGGCGAGGTGCGCCACGTGGGCGTCGCTCGTCGCCTGCGTCGCCTGCCTCGAAGCGCTCTCGGCCGCGCGGTCGTCGGTGGGCGGGTTGCTCACGTTGCCCGTCACGCGGGCGCGGTTGCCCTCGATGACGACGGTCACGCGGTCGCCCGATCGGCACGAGACGCCGCACGTGGCTGGCGTGTCGCCCTCGCCGCCGTCGATGCGCACCCACGCCGAGCCGTCCGGGTCGATGCGGGCCACGGTGGCGTAGAGCGTCGGCGGTGCGGAGACGGCGCGCACGGTCTTGCCGCGCTCCTCCGCGAGGAGGAGTCGGATGGTCCTCACGATGTCGGACATGTCGCTCACTCCCTCCACGTGGCGGTGCACTCCACCATGCCGCCGGTCTCGCAGTGGATGACCTGCCGCACGATGCGCGCCCGCACGTCGATGCCGTGCCTGTCGTAGGTGAGCCGCACGCAGTCGCCGAGCGCGGGGAGCGGGCTCGTGATCGCGTGCGAGAAGGTGATGGTCCGCTCGACGTGGCTGAGGTCGGCGAGCCTCTTGCGCGCGACGGCCTCGGCTGCGGTCTCGGTGCAGCCCTCTGACAGCTCCTCGGGGTTCGTCACGCGCAGCATCACGCGGCGCCCCCTCGCGGCGAGCGAGAGCGGCGATGACTCGTCGTCGTTGGCGGCCTCGGCGACCACGCAGCGAGTGTTGCCGCTCCAGACCACCTGAACCACGTTCGGCACCTCGTACATGTCCGTCGTGACTTCGACGTTGGCGTCGAGGACCGAGGAGTTGGAGTCGTCGAAGGTGCGCACGGGTGCGAGCGCGGCCACGCGGCGCTCAGGCTCGAACCTCACTCGCCCGAAAGCGTCCACGGCCAACTCGTAGCCGCCCCGCGCCGTCAGGTCGCGTATCGCGTCGAGCCACGTCTCGTCGGCGTCGGCCACGTAGTGCTCCGTGAGCGGGGTGCCCGCGGACGGGGCGACCACGGGCGCGCGCAGGGCGTGCCTGGCCGCGGTCGCGGCGGACGCCAGAGGGTCGCTGCCCGCCACGACGGAGTAGCCCACGGGCGGCGAGTCGTCGCCCAGCTCGCAGAGAACGCCGAACATGTCGGCGTCGGCGGTGCGCACGCGGCCGTCGCCCGACCACCGCGGCGTCTGCATGACGAGCGTGCCCACGCACAGGCTCTCGGTGGCGCCGTCCTGCGTCGCGTCGAGGTAGACGCGCACTATCAGCTCCTGCGCGGGCACGTCGCCGTCGAAGGTGAGCGACGCGGACTCCAGCGTGTCGGACTCCGCGTCTCGGGTTATGTCGCACGAGAGCACGCCGTCAAGCTCGTGGGAGTTGCGCCACGTGTCGGGGTCCACGACCCAGTAGCGCCACGTCTGCTGCGCTCCCCTCGTCCAGTCGATGGTCGCCATCAGGGCACCTCCCCCTCGGGCGTCTCGACGCGCGTCACGTCGAGCGAGACGGCCACGGCGCCCGAGTCGAACGACTCGGTGATGTTCGGCGTCACGTGCGCCCAGAAGCCGAGGCCGTTGGGCGTGCGCACGTACACCGGCTCCATGGCGTCGGCGAGTCGCCTGAGCATTGCGATGGTGTAGCGGTCGCGCGTGCGCATGACGCTCGACGAGAGCGACGCCTTCTGGCCGCGCTGCGTGCCGTAGTAGACCACGGGGTGCCTGCGGCCCGCGTACTCGCGCGTCACCGCGTCGGGCGCGTAGGACTCGGAGAGCTTGAGGTCCATGAGCAGGTCCACGCGCTGCCCCGCGAAGGTGGCGTTGTCCCACGTCTCCTCGTCGTCTACGCGCGCGCCCTCACCCCACTGGATGGTCACGTTGTCGATGGGCGTGGGGCATGACATGTCCATCGCCCCCTGCTGCCCCGTCTGGGTGTCGGTGGCGACGATGCGGTACGTCGCCGTGCCGAACGTCGCGTGCGGGTCGATCGTCTCGGCCGACCCGTCGTTGTCCATGCCGCCCGCGACGAGCAGCGGCTGCCCGCTGGAGTCGATGCGGTACACGTCGAGGATGGTGTTCGGCCTGAGGCCGGGTTCGCCCCAGAGCACCGTGAAGGTGGCCGGTAGCGTGGCCTCGATGGCGTCGGAGAGCGCGACGGTGGCCCCCTCCGCGTCGAGCGTCCACAGCATGCCGTCGAGCGGGTCGCCCGCGAGCTCGACCACGACGCTCGTGTCCACGCCTATGGTCGCGCCGTCGAGCTCGATGGTGGCCGGGAGCGACGAGACGACCTCCTCCTGCGACTGCATCGCGTTGCGCGTAACGGGCGCCATGCACGTCGGCACGACGTTGCACGCGTAGCGCACGGAGTCGAACGCAACCTCGGCGGCAGGTGCCGGCACGTCCACCGACCACTCCGGCATGAGGTCGTACGGCTCGGCGTCGGCGCGGATTCCCTGCGCGGTCACGCAGCCGCCGTGCACCTCGTAGGAGACGCCCGTGAGCAGCCTGACCTCCTGCACGCCGATGGTGCGCTCCCACGTCTCGGGGTCGAAGCCCGACTCGCCCGCGGAGAGCGAGCCGCGCCAGAGCGCCGTGCCAGCGCCCACGTGGCTGCCGCCCCCGGTGTAGTCGTCCACGTCGTAGTCCTCGGCGGCGACGATCTCGGCCCACCACTCGACGGGCTGGTTGGCGTCGGCCGCACCGCTCGACGTGAGCTGGAGCGTGAGCGGCATCGATGACAGGCCCTCGTCCGCCACGTCCTGCCTCTGGCCGTCGAACGCGGCGATTGCCACGGACGGCGGCGCCCACACGTCGAACTGGCGCCATCCGCTCCACGGCGACCAGTCCACGACGCCCTGCGTGCGGACTCGCCACTCGATGAGCGTGCCGTCCGGTATCTGGATGGTGACCTCGCTGCCGTCGACGTCGAGCGATATCTCGTCCAGCTCGATGGCCACGACGTCGGTCGCGTCCTCGCCCGACACGCTGCCCGTCTTGGACACCTCGTTGACGGTCACGCGAATCTGAAGTTCCCACGCGCTCTGCTCGGACTCCTGCGCGGAGTTGTGCGTCCACGCGAGGTTGACGACGTCGCCCAGCTCGTAGCCCGCGAGCGTGTCTACGGTCGTGGGTGCGGCGAGCACGTCGGCCTCGGGAACGACGGTGAGGGTGCAGGTGGTCTCCGAGCCGTAGGTGTCGCCCGCGAGCGCCGTTGCCCACGGGCCGTTGCCCAGCTCGTTGACCTTGCGCACGCGGAACCACCACTGAGTGCCGCGCGCGAGGTCGGTGACGGTGTATCGCTGCCCGGTCTCGTCCGGCTCGTCTGGCTCCCACGTGGCGCTCTCGATGTCGCCCATCGCGTTGTCGGCGAAGGCGCCGGGGTTGCTCGTCCACTGCAATTCGTAGCTGGCGTACTCCACGTCGGGCGTCTGGCCCTCGGCCTCCGTCCATTCGAGGCGGACGTTGCCGGGGTAGTCGTCGGACTGCGGCGCGCACGTCAGGCCCTCGGCCGCCGTGGGGGCGCTCGTCGGCTTGCCCTCCTCGGGCACGGCAGGCACGGTGCAGGTGAGCGTGGACGACCATGCGCTGGCGTTGCCGTCCTTGCTCTTGCGGCGCACGCGCACCCAGTACTTCGTGGCTGTCTCGACGCTGGTGATCGTGAATATCGCGCCGAGCTGCCACGCCCGCCACCCCGTCGCGGCCTCGTGCGAGTAGGCGTCGCCGTCTGGGCTCTGGTAGACGGTGCGGTACTCCTGAGAGTAGGTGATCGTCTTGACGCCGTCGTCGGAGAAGTCGCCGCTCACCGAGGAGAGCTGGATTTCCGCAGTCTCGTCGGCGCGCGAGCCCGCGTTGCCAAACACCACGACCATGTGGGCGCCGTTTGGGTATGCCGCCTGCAAGGTCGGCGCGTTGGCGGTCGGCGCGGTCGTGGTCGGGACGGCGATGTGGCCGCACGCCACCCACGGGCTCTGCTTCTCCTTGTTCGTGCGCCTGACGCGCACGTAGTACGTCTCGCCCTCGTCGAGCTTGGTCATGGTGTAGATGAGGCCCGTGCCCACGACGGAGTAGCCCGTCGCCGCCCCGCCGTAGCTGTAGTCGGTGCCCTTGCGGCGCACGCTCTTGGGCATCTCGTCCATGTTGGCGGTGCCCGTCGAGTCGTCGGTGTAGCCGCTGACGTGCGACCACTGCAACTCCCACTTCTCGTCGCTCTTGGCGCCCGTCACGGTCGCGACGATGACGAGGTTGCCCTTGGCGTCGATGTAGAGCGCGCGGCTCACGGGCGTCGCGGGCATGGTGACGATGGTGGACGGGTCTGCCGCGAGCTTGAGCGACGCGGTGACGGTCTTGTTGGCCACGTTGACGTAGGCGTA
>Ga0326512_10002843_pt1 | contig 12798 bp, 10 predicted proteins | sample 1_2617_0518_D_FD_203652 | JGI IMG/M metagenome (GOLD analysis project Ga0326512, IMG submission 203652) | Bovine rumen microbial communities from UC Davis, California, United States - 1_2617_0518 | ecosystem: Host-associated > Mammals > Digestive system > Stomach > Rumen | place: USA... | reverse complement strand
GTAGTCCGGGCCTACATACTCGTAAGGGCCTTCCATCTTCATGCCGGAAGGACCGGCCAGGGAGGACATGCCCTTGGCGGAGCACACGTAGGGACGATAATCCAGTTTGTAGTAGAGTTCCAGATACTGCTTTTCCAGCGTGGGGTTGGGGATGCGGTCGCTGCCGGTGAGCCAGCCGATGACGCTGGGATGGTTGCGGAGCCACACTACCTGGTCCTGGAAATAGCGGACGGCGAGGGCCTCGGATTTGGGATCATTGATGCAGCCAAAGTGCTTGTACTCGGGAAGGCCGCAGTAGCTCTCCCACTCCCACTGGCAGCTGAAGCCCACGAGGGCCATGAGGCCGTAGCGGTCGCAGAGGTCGTAGATGGTGTGGTCCTTGCCCCAGATGTTTTCAAAGCGGATGCTGTTGAGGCCCATATCGGCCACCATCTTCACCTGGGCTTCCAGGCTCTCCGGGGTGTCCTGCATGAAGATGTCGTCGGTCCAGCCGGCGCTCTTGACGAGCACCTTCTTTCCGTTGAGGATGAACTGGCGGTGACCGTAGGGGGTGATTTCGCTCTCGATGCTGCGAAGGCCGAAGCTGGTCTCTGCACTATGGGATGCTTTCTTTCCTTTGCAGAAGGCTACGCTGAGGTGGTACATTTCGGGGCTGCCCAGCTCGGCCGTCCACCAGATGCGGGGATTCTCCACGTTTTCGGTGACGGTGACCACCTTCGTTTCACCGGCGGCGAGGCTGGCGGGGACGCTGAATTTACCTCCTTCATAAGTGCCTTCCACGGTGCCCTTGACAGCCTTTTTGCTCAGGTTCACCAGGGTGACCTGGGCCTCAAAGGATGCCTTGGAGAAATCGGCCGGATTTACGATGGGCTTCACGAAGACGTCCTTCACCTCAACGTCCAGGGTGGAGATGAGGGTGACGGGACGGATGATGCCCATGCTCTCGTCCACGGGACGGGGGTTCCAGTCCACGTAGCCGGCGTTGAGGTCTCCCTTCTGCGCACGGCGGAGGGTGACCTTGAGGGTGTTGCGGGCCTTGACGGCACCGGTGACGTCGAATTCCCGGACGGCGTAGGGGCCAAAGGTCTCATCGGCCTTGGCAATGATCTTTCCGTTGAGCTCTATGTCGGCGTAGTAGTTGAGTCCTTCGAAGCGGAGTACGTGACGAAGGGCCGGGCTGGCCTTGAACTGGGTGGTAAATACCCAGGGGCTGTCAAAGATGCTCTTGTCAATGGCCTTGTAGCGGGCTTCGTCCAGGACATCGGGACCAAAGTAACCGGCTTCATTGAGCACGCCGGCTACGGTGCAGGGCACCTGAGCTTTGTACACAGTGTTGTCTCCCTGGCGCTGGAGCGTCCAGTCTTTGAGGGGGCCTGCCCATGCGTGCATGCCCAGAAGGATTGCGGTCAAAAGGATAACAGTCTTTTTCATAGGGTGGGATTATGCAAGGGAAGCCGCGCCCACCAGAGCAGTGTCCTCTTCGGGCATGGCAACGATTTTCAAAAGGTCCAGGGCGCTTGCGTATGGATAGCTGCAGCGCAGGAACTCCCACATGGATTCGGAGAAATACGGGAAGGCGTTGGCAATTCCGCCGCCCAGGACGATGCAGTCTGCGTCGTAGGCATACATGACCACGGCCAGGAAGCGGCCCATGTGCCGGCCGAAGTCCCGGTAGTGGGCCAGGGCGGCCTCGTCCCCTGCCCCGGCCTGCCGGGAAAGGACACGGGGATCCAGCCCGCGGGCAGTGAAATACTTCTTGGAACAGAAGGTCTCGTAGTCGGCCCCTTCGTAAGGGATGGAGCCAATCTCTCCGCTTCCGCAGTGCGTGCCGGAGAACAGTTTCCCGTCAATCACGATGCCCACGCCGGTACCGGTACCCAGGGTCACCGTCACGACGGTGGGAAGACTCTTCCCTATCTTCACGGCTGCGCCCAGGGCATAGCAGTTGGCGTCGTTATTCACGAAGACGGGGATGTCAAAGCGGGCTTCCAGGGTTTCCTTGAGGGGAACCACATCCCAGGAGGGAATGTTGGCCGCATTGTACACGATGCCCTTTACGGGGTCTGTCAGGGACGGGACGCCGATTCCGATCTGCTTCACGCCGGGAACCAGGAACCGCTCTATCTGGTCTCCCAGATAGATGAGCGTATCATCCAGGCTTGCTGTTTTAGGGAAGGACGGGATTTGCAACTTTTTGACAACTTGCGCCCCGTCTACAAGGCCCAGGTTGATGGTTGTTCCGCCGATGTCGATACCGAGTGTCATCTGAATAGAGGTTAGTGACACAAAGATAGATTCCGACGGAAGCTAAAACGAGGCAATTTGCGAAATTATTCCCTCATTTTGCGCAAATTCTTCTTCCTATACTCTGACGGAGTGCATCCCTTGATTTCCTTGAAGCGCCGCGAAAGGGATTTGGGATCGGGTTCGTCCATGCGGGCGGCCAGGTTGGCGATGGAATCCTTGGTATCCAGGAGGAGGGCCGCAAAGTGGTCTACACGCTGCTCGGAGATGTACTGGTAGATGGTTTTTCCCGTGGCCCTGAGGAAGCGCTGCTCCAGCAGGCGGCGGCTCATGGCCACGTGAGCAAGGACATCCGGTACCAGGATCTTGTGCTCCACATTGGAGTGGATGAACGTGAGGGCGCTGTGCACCTGCACGTCCCGGGTCGTAATGAGATTGGACGATTCCCGCGTCACGATGTACAGGGGCTGCAGCACAATGTCTTCTCCCGTGTAGGAAGGGTCTTTCATCATTTGCACCGCCATGGCGGCAGCCTCATAGCCACCGCGCTCGATATCCACGTCAATGGAGGAGATGGGCGGATTGGACATGCCGCAGATGATCTCGTCATTGTCCACGCCAATGATGGCGGCATCGTAGGGAATGCGGATACCCAGCACGTCGCAGGCCTCCACCAGGATGGATGCCTGGTTGTCGTCGCAGGCGAAGATGCCCACAGGTTTGGGGAGGGAAAGCAGCCAGTCGTGCACGAGGCTCTGCTTGTAATACCATAGGTTGGAAACACGCTGCTGGTCGTAGATGTGGATGTTTTCCTCAAAGCCGGCCTCGATAAGGTAATCGCGGAAACCTTCCTGCCGGCCGTCGCTCCAGCACATGCCGTTGTTGCCGAAGAAGGCGAACTCGCGGAAGCCCCGCGCGACGAACCTTTCGGCCACCATCTCTCCTTCCTTGTGGTAGTCGGCCGTGATGTTGGGCACGCCGGGAAACAGCGAGATGTAGTCCTGGGCAAAGACCAGGATACCACGTTTGCGGAAGAGCTGGAGGTTGTCTCCGGGCTCAAACTGGCCGATGACGACGTCGGCGTGCCAGTCCTCGGCAAACTGCGCCACACGGCGGATGCCCTTCTCTCTCCGGAAAGCGGGCGGCATCTTGCACACCACCCAGCGTTCCCCGCTCTCGCGGGAATACTTCATGATCCCACGGAGCAGTCTGTAGGGAAACTGCTCCGTGAAGTCGGTCATGAAGAGAAGTCTCATGGATTACTCCGCCTTTTCCGGCTTGACAGCCAGCCAGAGGCCGATGATGGTGAAGGCGGCGTTCATCAGAAGGAGCTCGTAGCTGAAATGGTAACCGTTGAACCATTTGACGGAATTCATGTCCAGCACCAGGCAGAGGATGGGGGCTGCCACCGCAATCACGGGTACCCAGCCGTCACGCACCTTGTGTTTCCAGATGAGGCCGAAGGTGAAGAGGCCCAGGAGCGGACCGTAGGTGTAGCTGGCCAGGCGGTACACGGCGTCGATGACGCTGGTGGAGTTGAGCGCATGGAACACCACGATGGCAATGGCCATGAGAACGGCCATGCAGCTGTGGATGAAGGTGCGTTTGCTGTCCTTGCCGCCCAGGATGTCAATGGTGAAGGAGGTTGTGAGCGAGGTTAGGGCGCTGCCGCCTGCCGGGAAGCCGGCCATCACAAGACCTACGAGGAACAGTACGCCCACAATCTTAGGCAGTCCGCCGTTCCAGGCGACGGCCGGGAACAGCTGGTCTCCGCGGGCCGTAATGCCATGCAGAGCCGCATACTGATACAGGGCCACTCCGAGGAACAGGAAGAGGGAAATCATGACGGCCTGCAGGCAGATGGACACCATGAGGTTTTTCTGGGAGTCCTTCACGTTTTTGCAAGCCAGTGTGCGCTGCATCATGTCCTGATCCAGGCCCGTCATGGCAATGACGGTGAACATGCCGCCGAGGAGCTGCTTCCAGAAGTACTGCGAGGCGTTGACGTCGTCAAAGTGGAAAAGCTGCATGTAACCGGTGTCCAGTTTGCCCACTTCCTTGCCCACCAGGATAAGGGTGAGGCCTACGGCGGCCAGCATGCACAGGGTTTTGAAGATATCCATGCCGATGACGGCCTTGACGCCGCCACGCACGGTGTAGAGCCATACGAGGAGCACCGAGAGCACCACCGTTACCCAGAACGGTACACCGACGGGGCCGAGCAGCAGCAGCTGCAGGGTGGCGCACACCAGATACAGGCGGGCGCTGGCGCCCAGAATCTTGGAGATGAAGAAAAACCAGGCTCCGGTCTTATGGGAGGCCATGCCGAAACGCTTGTCCAGGTATTCGTATACCGACACCACGTTGAGCTTGAAGTAGAGCGGGCACAGCACAAAGGCGATGACCAGGTAACCAAGGAAAAATCCCATTACCATCTGGAGATAGCCGAACCCGGCTACATCTACCATACCGGGGACCGACACGAAGGTAACACCCGACAGGCAGGACCCGATCATGGCAATGGCCACTTTCCACCAGGCGGTGGAACGGGTTGCATAAAAGTCTTTTTTAGGCATTTTTTAAGTTTTCTTTATAGGCTCGGCCGATGGGAATTTTCTCTTTCACACCCATGAGCTGAACCTCTGTGCCGCTGCGATGTTCAATTCTCCAGAGCGGCACGATGTACGAACGGTGGACGCGCACGAATTTTCCCTGAGGCAGCATGTCCATGACGCTCTTGAGAGCAATCTGCGACACTACGTCCTCACGATGGTCCATATGGAAGCACGCGTAGTTGTTCCGCCCTTCTATATACTGAATGGCCGATACGGGAAGATGATTGACCCGATAGTCGGATTTCACCTGAATGTCTTCACCACCCGCTTCCACGGCCTCCTGACACCTTTTCTCCAGCGCCATGGCTGCATTTTCCTCGGCTTCTTCGGCCTCTTTCACGGCCGTAAGGGCATTGACACGCGCGCTCAGGAAACCCACGGGAACGGCGTAGGCGTTGACCGCCAGAAAAAGGATCCACATGGCGCGGACATGCAGCTGCATGCCGCCCATGCGACCCGATATATTACCCGGAAAACTCACTGGAGTCAAGGTCATGAGGAAGGTGACTACCATCATGAGGAAAAAGACACCTGCCGCCGTGATCTTGCTTCCTCTTCCGGGGTCTGCGAGCATGGGACCCAGGACCTTGCGGCCCATGATCCACACACCCAGGAGCCAGAGCGTGTACAGCAGGACGTAATCCGGCTGCCACGAGGCCCACTCGCCCGTGGGGAAAAGGAACATCATCCCCGGCAGCACAATGGCGCAGAAGATGATGTCCAGTATGATTTCCGTTCTATGCATTCACTCTAGAATTCGTAGCCGGCGAACTCGATGTCGCGGGCGGCGCGTTCTTTGAGCTGAGGGTTCTTGAAGGCCTTCTCGAGGTTGGTCTTCACATCGGCAGCCTTACCCTGACGGGCAGCGATGATGGCCTTGAGGTACCAGACCTTGGGATCTCCGCAGTGAGCGGTCTTGAGGGCCTTGTCCAGCTTGTCGGTGAGGATGAGGGCAAGCACGCTGTTGTGGCAGCAACCCTTAGGCTGCTCCAGCACGCGGGCGGCTTCCTCGTACTGACCGGTGAGGATGAGCACGGTGCCCAGGTTGGCCTTGGCTTCGTCGGTGCCGGACTGGCGGAAGCACTGCTCGGCGGTCTTGAAGTCGTCCTTGCGCAGGGCTACGACACCCTTGGCGTTGATGACGTCGGCGTCTACGGTCTTCACCTCGGCCAGACCGGCCTCGGCCTTGGCATCCTTACCCTGGTTCAGGTACAGGACGGCCAGGTTGTACTGGGCGCGGTCGCTGCCGAAGCGCTCGATGGCCTTCTTGTAGATGCTTTCCTTCTGGGCCTCGTCCTTGATGACGGAGGCTACGCGCAGGAGGGCTTCCTCGTCCATGACGCTCTCGTTGTTCTGGAGCAGGGAGATGAGCTCTTCGTTGGTGTAGTTCTTATACTCCACGTTGGCGATGAGGCGGGCGCGGCGCAGTTCCGGGAGAACTTCACCCTTGAGGGCGGTGAACACCTGGGACATGTTGCGGATTTCGTTCTCACGCACGGCGGGGTCGGAGTACATGGACAGGACGCGGAGGATGAGGTTCTTGTCCTCGAGGTCGCTTTCCTGGACCAGCTGCTGGAAACCTTCCCAGTCTTCACCGACGCTGCGGAGGGTAGGATCGACGGCTTCGTGGCCCTTGGTCACCTTCTTCCAGGCCTTGTTGGCGCTGGCGGAACGGTTTTCGGAGAGCTTGTTGTTATTGCCTTCGGGGCCTTCCGGGGAAGCGTAGGCAACGATTTCGGTGCTCTTGACGGTGGTGCGCTCATCGGCGGCGGCGGCATCGAGGGCGGCCAGGAATTCCTTCACGGACTTGCCCTTAAGCTCGGAGTTGCGGACATCGGCGCTGTTCACCAGATACTTGATCTGACCCTCGGTGGTGGAGGAGATGACATCCTGGTAGTTGTCCTTCTTGAAGGCAACGACACCGGCGCGCTTCACCAGCATGTAGGTGGTGTTGGCACCGTCGGCCACACGCTTGACGGGGAGGTTCACCACCTTCTTGCCGGCGATGACCTTGCCGCGCAGCTCAAGGTAGCTCTTTTCCATGCCCTCGACATAGTCGAAGTGGATTTTCTCGCTCACCTTCTGGCCGTCCTTGGCAATGACCCTGTAGTTGTCCTTGACTTTTTCGCCCTGATACTTGAAGGGCTTCATGGCAGCTTCACCACCTTCATAAACGATCACGGGAGTAACCTCCAGGATCACATTGGGGTTGAAGTAGTCTTTAGGATAGGTAACGGTAACGGTGGCATCGATGGTGCCACCAACCACCTCCAGTACGGCGGGGGCGCAATCCGTTTTAACATTTTCGGCCATTTTGGCCATCTTTTCGGGGGAGGCGCAGGCGACTGTGAACAGGGCTGCAGCCAGATAAACAAGAGATTTTTTCATACAATATAGATTGTGTTATATTTCTGTGCAATCGCAAATATAAGTATTTTTTAGTAAATTTGCACGACTATGGACCTGCAAGCGTTAAAGAACAAATACGACATCATCGGCAACGATCCCGTGCTGAACGAAGCCCTGGAAACAGCGGTGAAGTTCGCACCCACCGGCCTAAGCGTTCTCATTCAGGGAGAAAGCGGCGTGGGAAAGGAGAACGTAGCCCGCATCATTCACCAGTTCAGCACCCGCCGGCAGGGAAACTTTTTTGTTGTAAACTGCGGTGCGCTTCCCAAAGAACTGGTCAACTCGGAGCTGTTCGGCCATGTGAAGGGATCCTTCACCGGGGCCGTGGACAACCGCAAGGGTTATTTCGAGGAGTCGGACGGCGGCACGCTCTTTCTGGACGAGATCGCAGAGCTCCCGCTGGAGTCCCAGGCGCTCCTGCTCCGCGTGCTGCAGAGCGGAGAGTACCGTAAGGTGGGTTCCAACAAGGTGGAGCACACGGACGTGCGCGTGGTCGCCGCCACCAACGTACATCTGTACGAGGCCGTGAAGCGGGGCAAGTTCCGCGAAGACCTTTATTTCCGCCTTTCGGCGGCCCAGATCCGCATCCCTCCCCTCCGGGAGAGAAAGGGAGATATCTATCTGCTGTTCAGAAAGTTCACTTCTGATTTTTCGGAGGTGAACGGCATGTGCAAGATCAGTCTCAAGCCCGACGCCATACGCCTGCTGGAGCAGTACCGCTGGCCGGGCAACATCCGCCAGCTGCAGGGCTTTACCCAAAGCCTTACGGCGCAGGTTTCGGTGAAGGTTACGCCCACGCTGCAGCGCATCGAGCTCAGCGCGCAGGACCTGGAGCCCCTCATGCCACGCGAGCAGGGAGACCCCATCCCCGTGGTGTATGAGGGGGCGCCGGCAGGGTCATCGGCCGGTCCCGCCTTCAGCGCCGACGAACGGCAGGCCATCTTCAAGGCCATCTTCGACCTCAAGCAGGAGGTGGACGCGCTCAAGGCCCGCCTGGACCGGCGGGAGCTGCCCGCACCTGCAGCCGCCGCCCCGCTGGAAGAGGCCGAGTGGCAGGGTGAGGAGGAGTTCAGCGCCCATCGGCCCATCGTGCATGTAGAAACACATGAGCAGCCCGAGGAAGGCAGTTCGCTGAGCGTCCGCCGCAATGAGGAAGACCTCATCCGGCAGGCGCTGGAGAAGTACCACGGCAACCGCAAGAAAGCCGCCGAGGAACTGGGCATGAGCGAACGCACCCTGTACCGCAAGCTTCCGCCCGAATACCGTAAGAAATGAGAAAATTTGTAAGCATACTGGCCGGCTCGCTGCTCATGGTTTCCTGTGGGATCTATTCCTTCACGGGAACGTCCATCCAGGCCGATGTCAAGACCATCACCATCCCCTACGTGGAGTACAAGGCGCTGCGCGTGAACCCGTCCTTGTCCGGGGACCTCACCGAGGCCCTGCAGGAGAAGTTCCGCAAGCTCACGCGCCTGGAACAGGTAGATGTGGACGGAGACATGGAGCTGGTGTGCGAGGTAACCGGTTACGATGTGAGCGCCACGGCCGTCACCGCCGACGAACAGGCCGCCCAGAGCCGCCTTACCGTCACCGTTAAAATTGATTTTTCCAATAAGAAATATCCCGAAGACGACGTTACCAACAAGACGTTCAGCGCCTATGAGGATTTTGATGCCACGCTGGCGCTGGATGCCGTAGAGGGCGAATTGTGCGTAACCATTATAGAGAAGTTGGTAGAGGACATTTTCAATGCAACTGTAGCACAATGGTAGAGCCCTTCCATCATATTGACATCCATTCACTTACTCTGGACGAGCTATCGGGAGTGGTAAACCTGTACCCCTGGTATGCTGCAGCCAGGCTGGAGCTGTGCCGGCGCATGTTTTCCATGGGAGAGAATGCATGGACTGAAGAGGAATTCGCCGCGCAGGCGCTCTATGTGGGAGACCGGAGCAAGTTCTCGCAGCTTGTCCGCGACCGGCGCCAGGTAAGCTGCGCAGACAAAGATGTATCGGCCCTCATGGCAGCCTACATGGAGCCGTCCGTCACGGAGCAGCCGATGCACTCCGTGCGCGTTGTGGGAGGAGACTATTTCTCCCAGGCCCAGTACGACAAAGTGCGCGAAGGAGGAGACAATGTGTTCTCCCGCTTTGCGGCCAAACCCCGCACGGAAGCCCCTGCGGTGAACACGGAGACAGAAGCCATCGCAAACCGTTTTGCCACCGAGACACTCGCGCAAATCTTTGTGGAACAGGGCTGTTATGAGGAGGCAAAGCGCATTTATTCCCGTCTCGTTTTGGATATTCCGGAAAAAAGTGCTTACTTTGCATCCCTTATTGAGAAATTGGATCACTTAGACTAATAAAAAAGTAACAATACATGAACGCAGCATTCACTATCCTGGTTGTTCTGATTATCATCGCAGCCATCCTCCTGATTGCAGTCGTCCTCCTGCAGAGCGGTAAGGACGGCGGCCTCGCTACCAACTTTACGTCGGCCAACCAGACTCTGGGCGTGCGCCAGACGGCCACCATCCTGGAAAAAGCTACCTGGTACCTTGTGGCCTTCATTCTGGTCATGAGCATCATCACCGTGTTCGTCGCCCGTGGCAACACCCAGCGCGGTACCAACGATGCCATCTCCACCGAGATCCTCAACCAGGCAGAGCCCGCAGCCGATGAAATGCCCGCTTTCCCTGTGTCCCAGGAGAATCCCGAGGTTAAAGAGTAAGCATTTCATTTGACACTAAAAAACTCCCGGTCAAGCTTTTGACCGGGAGTTTTTTGTTGTAGCACGCGGAGATGCGCAGTTTAGGGCATTTTTGCGCATCCAGAAATGCTCGAGCACGTCTAGATGCGCATTTTGGGCCGATTTTGCGCATCCAGAAATGCTGGGAGCGACATGCTACTTGTTTCGCACCACTACTTCTCCGCCTGAAACATCTACTTCTACGGCGCTGTCCTTGCGGATGGCGCCTTCCAGTATACGCTGGGCCAGGAGGTTCACGAGTTCACGCTGCATAAGACGTTTCACGGGACGGGCGCCATAGGCGGGGTCGTAACCGTGCTCGGTCATGTAGTCTTCGAAGGCCGGTGTGAACGTAACGGTAATGTCGTTCTGGGCCAGGCGCGTTTGCAGTTCGGTTTCCTGGATGTGAAGGATGTCGCGGATATCGGCCTTCGTGAGCGGATCGAACATGATAATCTCATCGATACGATTGAGGAACTCCGGCCGTACGGTGGCCTTGAGTACATCCAGCACTTTGCCTTTGCACTCATCCAGCAGGCTCCGGCGGGTAGCGATGGCCTGCATGTCCACGCCGTTTACTTCCGGCAGGCGTTCCATGTAGCTTTGGATGATATCGGCTCCTGCGTTGGAGGTCATGATGAGGATGGTGTTCTTGAAGTCCACGGTGCGGCCTTTGTTGTCCGTGAGCCGGCCATCGTCCAGCACTTGCAGCAGGACATTGAACACATCCGGGTGAGCCTTCTCAATCTCGTCCAAGAGGACTACGGAGTAAGGCTTCCGTCTTACGGCCTCGGTGAGCTGGCCGCCTTCGTCGTAACCTACGTATCCCGGAGGCGCACCTACCAGACGGGAAACGGTGTGCCGCTCCTGGTACTCGGACATGTCGATACGGGTCATCATGTTCTCGTCGTTGAACAGGAACTCGGCTAAGGCTTTGGCCAGTTCGGTCTTGCCCACGCCGGTCGTGCCCATGAAGAGGAAGGAGCCAATCGGCCGCTTCTCGTTCGAAAGGCCCGCACGGCTGCGGCGGACGGCATCGGCCACGGCGCGGATAGCCTCGTCCTGGCCCACCACCCTCTTGTGCAGTTCGCTCTCCATGCGAAGGAGCTTTTCCTTCTCGCTCTCCAGCATCCGTTTTACGGGAATGCCGGTCCATTTTGCTACTACCTCTGCAATGTCCTCGGGCGTAACCGCCTCTGTGACAATGGGGTCTTTGATGGATTCTGCCTTGGCGGTGAGCTCGTCAATGCGCTTTTGCGTAGCCGCCATCTTGCCGTAACGGATCTCGGCCACTTTGGCGTAATCACCGTTCCTCTCGGCTGTCTTGGCCTCCAGGCCCAGGTTCTCCAGTTCCTGACGGGCCGCCTGCAAACCGCCAAGCGTCTCCTTCTCCTCATTCCAACGCTTCATGAGCTCGTCACGCTTAGCCTGCAGTTCCTTGAGCTCGGCTTCCAGTTTCTCCATCTTGGCCGATGTCCCTTCGCGCTTGATGGCCTCGCGCTCGATCTCCTTCTGGCGGATGGCGCTGTTGAGGTCGTCGATAGGCTCCGGAACGGAATTCATCTCCAGACGCAGCTTGGAGGCGGCTTCGTCCACCAGGTCGATGGCCTTGTCCGGGAGGAACCGGCTGGTAATGTAGCGGTGACTCAGGTTAACGGCCGCAATGAGGGCATCGTCTTCGATACGCACCTTGTGGTGGTTCTCATAGCGTTCCTTCAGACCTCTCAAGATGGCAATGGACTCGGCCGGCGAAGGCTCGTCCACCATCACCATCTGGAAACGTCGCTCCAGGGCCTTATCGGCCTCGAAGTACTTCTGGTACTCGTCAAGGGTGGTTGAGCCGATGGTCCTTAATTCACCGCGCGCGAGGGCGGGTTTGAGGATGTTGGACGCATCCATGGCGCCGGAGCTTCGGCCGGCACCCACCAGCGTGTGAATCTCATCGATGAACAGGATGATTTCGCCGGCGCTATCCACCACTTCCTTTACGACACCCTTAAGACGCTCTTCGAATTCGCCCTGGTACTTGGCACCTGCAATAAGGGCACCCATATCCAGGGAATAGACTTTCTTGGATTTCAGGTTCTCGGGCACCTGCCCGTTTACGATGTTCTGGGCAATACCTTCGGAGATAGCCGTTTTACCTACACCCGGCTCGCCCACCAGAATGGGGTTGTTCTTGGTGCGGCGGCTCAGGATCTGCAGCACACGGCGAATCTCGTCGTCACGGCCAATCACAGGGTCCAATTTGCCCTGCGCAGCGCGCTCGTTCAGGTTGATAGCAAACCTGTCGAGGAATGTGTTGTTGCTGTTTTCTGCCATAATCTTTTCTCCTTTTTTACGCCGTAGAGACCATCAATCTCCGTTCCGTACGTAAAATGGCTGACATTTTGGCAGAAGTGTACCCCCAGCATTTCTGGATGCGCAAAAAGGCCCTAAACTGCGCATCTAGACGTGCTCGAGCATTTCTGGATGCGCAAAATCGGCCCAAAATGCGCATCTAGACGTGCTGCAGCCGCGCCGCTACTGCTGCTCCGGCACGCGAATGAGTTCGCCGTGCTCCTGGGCAACGGTTTCTTTCCACAGCTCGGTGTAACCGGGCTGTTCTATTTTTGCGGGCATGCCTTCGCTGTATTCGGAATGAATGAAGCGGCCGTCTTTGTCCTGCGGCTTCACGTTACCGTCCATGAATTTGACCAGCAGTTCCTCTTCCAGGCCTTTCCAAACCTCGAACTGGTTCTGGGCCGTGTTCACACTGTAGTCGGTGACGTACTTCACCACC
>Ga0326512_10002842_pt1 | contig 12801 bp, 16 predicted proteins | sample 1_2617_0518_D_FD_203652 | JGI IMG/M metagenome (GOLD analysis project Ga0326512, IMG submission 203652) | Bovine rumen microbial communities from UC Davis, California, United States - 1_2617_0518 | ecosystem: Host-associated > Mammals > Digestive system > Stomach > Rumen | place: USA... | reverse complement strand
CAATCTTGTTATAGTCCAATTTATGCTTTAAAATATATTTTTTGATTTTTATTAGAACTTTTTTATTAAACATAAAGTTATTAAAAAACTCTGAACAAATATATTTTCCTTTTATACCATATTGCTTAATTTCTTCGTTTTCGTTTTCTATTATTTCAAAAAAACCAAATCCAACTTTTTTGCTATGTTTTATAACACTTACATAAAAGCTAGTTGGAGGTTCTTCCATGGCATCTTTCTCTGAATTATAAGTAAGATGTTCTGTGTCAATTTTTATTATCATTTTTTGCTCCTTATAATACAAAAAATTCCAAATGAGGATTCCTCCCCATTTGGAATAAGTGAGAGATTACAGAATGTCTGAAATCGAAGCTATGTTCTTTAGCTCATTATTAGCCCTTACGATAGCAATCTTAGGAGCTGAATCCTTGGTAACAGTCTCAACCTCTATTTTATACTCCTTACTAATATCATTCCCTGTGGGATTTGAACCACGCATTTTAGTGTTGAGAACACTCCGTCCTAACCATTAGACGAAGGGAACAAGTAAGCTCGGATGGCAGGACTCGAACCTATACAAATCAAGACTTTCTCTTGAAACACTTAGTCTGATAAAATTCTGGATAATGGTTTTTTACATAAGTTCCAGCCTTATTCTCAGATGGTATTCCAAAAAGTCGTGCGACTTGTTTTACCCAACCAAACTTAGAAAAATCAATATTTGAATTTTGTAATAATTTCCAACGTTGTTTTTCTAAAGCTACATTAACTCTCGATTTTCGAACTTTTCGCTCTTTTGGAGTTTTTTGCTTCTTAAATCTTATATCTTTTTTTGACTTTTGAATTTTCGGCTCATTCTGAACCGCTTGTCTTTCAAACCAATATTCGATATTTTCATCTTTTCTTTCAGGCACAAAATCGCAAGCAAGATCTTGTAGTTCAAAAGTTGAGCACTCATCTTCTGTCTCAATCCATTTAACAAATTTATAGTGTTCTTTTATGTATTCAACTTTATTTATTGAATTTTGCCAACTCGCAATGAATTTTGACTTCACTTCAATAAAACAATTGAAAGTTTTCACATAAAAGTCTGGTATGTAACTATGCTCCGCACCTTTATCATCAAAATAAGGTAGGCGACATTTCGGCCTATACCATTCAACATTCAGTTCGTCTAAGCGTTGAGCAACCAATAATTCCCATTGTGAATCAAGCCGCACTGAACCGTGTTTGCTTTCATAAATAATAGGATTCTTAGATCTATATTCCCAAAAATTATTGAAAACAGATTTTTTAGACTGTTCCAAACGTTTTTCAGGCGTCCAAATTTTTTTATTAGTTTCAATAACTCTTTCGTGAAATTCCTCATACGCTTTTAAATCACGTTCAGGATTTTTTTTACAAAACAAACGTAAATGTAAGCTTAATGCACTTTTTTTTGTAAAATGTTTCCCACAAAATTTACAATTAGTATCTATATCGCTTCTAGCATGAATAAAATTTTTCTTCCAAGCATCTAATTGCTTTTGAGTGGGCTTTTTGTTAGTTGCATTTGGATTCAATTTACACTTTCCTTTATGAGAATTAAGTGCTTGAATTGTTCCAAATTCTCGTCCACAATATTCACATTTCATATACTCGGATGGCAGGACTCGAACCCGCACAGAGTGGATTTACACTCCCAGAACCAAACTCTGGTGTCACTACCAGTTAGACGACATCCGAATAAAATATTTTAAACTAATTCTATTTTAGCAGTTTTCTCATTTTTGTCAATAATAACTCTTTCTATATTCTTAGGAGAGTCATTTAAAGGAATAAAATTCACTTTATAAAGTGAATATCCGTTATGACACAAATTCTGAAGCTCTAAAACAACTTCGCTTAAAACCATTTCTTTCTCCTACTCAAGAGTGGATGTTTTATTATAAAGGTAAAGAGAATCGTTCCAATCCTCACTTACTTTTTTGAATCCGTTCTGAAATAACGCACGAGGTATGTACCTATACATATCGTTACCTTCTGAATGATGATAAAAAATATGAATTCTATTATTGTTTAGAAAATATTTTTTTGCTTGATAAATAGCCAAAGAAATAAATCTTGGGTCTTTAACTTCTGATTTATTTAAACTTTCGATAAAAGCAACGGTATTAGGTTCAAAAGCGTTTATTGTTCTGTCAAATACTTTTCTTGAATTTTCTGGAATATAAAGAGTGCCTGTCAGCTGTACTTTATAAAATTTATCTTGAAAAGTCCCAACGCGAACACCAAAATATTCAGGCTCACCGTTTTTATTAAAACAATACTTTTTTATACTAAACTCAGTATTAGAAGTTCCTAAATTTTTTTCGGCGTAAAAAGCGGCAAATTCATCCCAAAGATAGCTTTGTATTTTTTTACTACCTTCGATTGACAAAGGAATCCCAGTAAAAATTTCTTGATGGACTTGAAGTTCTCCTACAAGTTTATCGTTTTGACGTTTATAGCAGCTAAAAATATATTTTTTCTCTGCAAAAGTCATACCAACAGAAAAAGAATATTTTTCTTTTTCCTCTCTCGAAATATATTTTCTTTTCACTTTTTACTCCTAAGATTTCAAACTATGTGCGTTTCATACCGGTATCTGTAGGATTTGAACCTACGGAGCCTTTTTCAAGGCTCGACCCTTTAGCAAAGGGGTGCATTAAACCAGCTCTGCCAAGATACCAAAATTCGCTCCGGTGAGATTCGAACTCACACTGCACAGTTTCTAAGACTGTAGGCTCTGCCAGTTGGTCTACGGAGCGAAATGCGTCAATTGTTCTACTGAGATTAGAAACTCTTTAACATAGTAAAGACTTTATATGACGTCTTTAGCTACAGTTTCGGGGATATGGGATTTGAACCCATAATGGCGCGGCCACGCCCCAGGATTAATAGAAACACTGTTACTTTCCATACTTAATGGAACAATGTGTCTATTAAGTCCTGTGCCTATACCAATTCGGCTAATCCCCGTAATTCTGTTTGCAGGTTCTAAATCCTGCGAACTTAAGAAAGATATAAACCAAACTGGATTTGAACCAGTAAGACCTTTAAGGACTTTGAGACTTAAACTCCATAATCTCTAAAGACTCTGACCACCTCTTGGTTTAACCATTTTTGAGCAAGAAGGTTTCCCAAACTTCTCTAGGAGAATTGTATCTGAGCTGTTAATTCCCAACGTTCTGCCATATTAATATTAAAAACTAAATTAATATGATTGAATACGTTTAACTTTTCAGTCTTATATTCAATCGTTATACACCTCTTGCTGAATTTGAGCCCGCACCATCTGCGTTCAGAGTGCAGAGTTCTATCTCTTAAGCTACTGTAGAATGAAGATTATCTGAGTTCAAGCAGGCTTAAAACCACGCTCTCTCAGCCATTCCATCGTAAGATACTTCGGCATGTCATGGTAGATTTCAAGCCATTGTGAGATTAGCTCATTAGCTTGAGCGTCACCATCAACGTACGCATTGATCTCCATGCCAGTGTCATCACAGCCCCAAACTGAGAATATCGCCCAAGGCTTCCCAGCGACTGGGCACTTGTTGAAGCCACCTGAATACCAAATCCTGACATTCAAGTGGCCATCAGGCCAAGCATTCCACTCAGGGTCAACGCCTTGAACCATTTTACGATAAACAGTAGAAGATTTCCTTGTCAAAATAACTCCTTCCGCCACTTGATTTTACGCAAAACCAAGAAAAGCGACTTCCTTACCACTAGAAGAAAGAGGCAAATTGTTTTTCTTTATGATTAAATTATAATCAAAAGCAATTCGTTTTTAATAACTAATTTTCTATAGTAATATTTTCATCTACGTTAGAAATGATTAAATTTTCATTCCAATCTTTAAATGATTCCATGACTTTAATAGTTTTTTTTACTTCTTCATTTGTTAAACTATCATATTTATGTTTACATGACAGAACATATTTTTTTTCGGTTTCATTGAGCAAACCATATTCTTCTTGATATTTTATTAAATATTCTTCATCTGTCATATTATCTTCCTATTATAATAACTAATAAGGAAAATAGCTCTGAACACTTGCAACTATTTCCGTTCCCGTTCTTTTACAAATATACTCAAGTTTTGTTTTGTGTAAACCACTAGAATTATAATTATCTACGCACTCATCATATTTTTGCATCAAGGGGTAAATCTGTTTTCTCCAAATCCTATCTATTTTAGATGCTATTTCTCTTATTTCTTTAGAAGGATTATTTAATAATATATTTCTAGCTCTTTGAACAAGCTCTTGAAAATCATTTGTTAATGTTTTAAGTTTATTTGTTCCTTCTTGAGAAATCTTTCTTTCATCTCCAGATTGGATTAATTTAATTTCTCCCACTAAACAATTTAAAACGTTTTCTGTTCTTTTTTCTAGATTTTGAGAATTTAATTCTTCTACGATAATTTCCATAAAATTAACTTTATAAAAAATACACCTCTTGCTGGATTTGAACCGAACCTTTTCGCTTTGAGAAAGCGACTTCCTTACCACTAGAAGAAAGAGGCAAAATGCGAGCTACTGCTACTCTTAAAGAGTGGTAGTTTCGTGCTTCATAGACGGCAGTTGATTATCAACTGCAAGAGCGTCAATAATTAGAGCTTCCATCTCCACACGCGTTAGTTTGGTGTGCCCTACACCTACATTAATTAGGCATCTTTCTGCCGTAGTTTGTGTAAAAAAATAGGTCTGCCCGGTAACGCTCCGGGGTCTTTACCTTGAAGGGGTAACGGCGTAACTTCTTGCCTACAGACCCATAAGCAGCAAAAGCTGCTATATTAACTTATGAAAACAAAACGGAATTAACCTTATTATGATTTTTGCTTTGTGTGAACACGCTAAAGATATATGTAAAAAGCGTTCGGTTTAATTCCTTGATAAAATTAGGTCGCTCAAATATACAAACTCAAAAAATAAATTTTGACGGTTTTGCAAATTTTAATAGTTTTGACATTTTTGCCATCCCTGCTGCGCTTTGGCGATTCGCTAAAAAAAATAATGTAAAACATGAGTTTTGACATTTTTGCAATTTTGACACAGGGAAAATATTTTCTGTCTCTTTATAGAAAATATGCTATTAATAGCGTGTATTCCGTCAAAGCGAAATCAAACCTAATTTAAATCTTCATTGCCTTCATATTTTAATCGAAATCTATAAATGTCGAAGCATTAAGCTCGGCAAGTTCATCTTCGGCCTTCTCAATCTCTTTATCAAAAGAAGAAAGATAAGCTGACCAGTCATCTATTGCTTCATCGGTCGAAACAGAATTAGCATAAGGAGAGCCAGCGGTAAAAATAAACTTTCTAATCCTATAAGCTCCATTCTGCCCAGTTTTTTCGTTATAAAGATTAGAATCGTACTGTTCAATTTCTGGAGTATAACCAGAAATTTTGGCTACCACCGATGAAGCAAGTCGCTTCTCCTCTTTAAGCCCTTCAATCTTATTGATAATATCACGAGGCCCAGTAGCATTAGCCTTATCAATAAGATTATTAAGATTCACAAGTTTTGCGCGAATCTTATTGATTTCTTCAACCCTCTCTTTTGCTTGAATCTTGGGGAGTTTTTTGCCTTCTTCAACAAAGAAACTTTCTCCTGAAGAGAGAAGTTCTTTAGTCTTATCTGCTATGCTTTTAAGCAAACGCTTACGAATAACAAATGCTTTTGAAAGTGTAATCTTTGACATTATTTTTCTCCTTTTGAATAAATCGTTTTTTTATTGGTTACTGCACTATTTTCTATATCGAAAACGGTAACAGAATTAAATCGCCAAGCATAATCTCTCAATGAACAATGCACAAGATTATAAATAGACTTATATCTATGATACATTATTTCAATAAGAGGCATATTATCTACCATTACATCGTGAGTTCTAGAGCGATTCACTTTGTTTTCAATATCATGTTTTACTCTATCACGACAAAGTTTCCAATCGAAGCTATCGTTAAAGAACAATATTTCAAGTTCAATACTAGAATTTGATATTTTTTCAATATCCTTTATTATTCCAAACTTTAAATTGGTTGCAGACAAAACAACATCTTTATTATTGTCTATTGCATTTTTAATACGCTCAAAAGCAATTTTCCAAACTTGTGGATTTTTTGACTGGTCTGAAACAGAACCAGTCAATTCTTCTCTTATATCATCTGGGCAAACACATATACTTGTCGGATAGTTATTTAAAAGATAAGTACTTTTACCTGAACCGCTTATACCAACAGTAACTGTTATTTTCATTTTTTCGTCCTTATGATTAAATTATAAAAAGAAAGAAAAGATTTTTAATAACTAATTTCCTTTTAGTTTGACGATAATAAGATTGACCCTACCCCGACTCGAACGGGGATTCAAAACTAAACAAAATTTTGAATCTGCTCTAAAGACGTTAACCAAACAATATCCTTTCGCATAGTTCTTAATATTCTTACCTTACTGTCATTTTCAAACAAATAAGGATTTTTTACTTCTACAAAAACATTTCTATTTACCAAATAGAAATCTGGGAAATAATTATGTTCCTTTCCATCAGAACCTATGTACTTAATTGATTCTTTGGGTCTCTCAAAAGTTTCATTTAAACTTTCAAGTCTTTTTGCAAATTCAACTTCCCAAGAACTATCATATAAAATTCCATGATACTCTTGAGTTTTTCTCATCAACCTCCTGTAAGGATTTTTTAATCCAGCTTCAGAAAGTTTCTTTTTTGTTTCCTCGCTGTGATGTTTACCTTTCCAAGAACCGTTGGTTCTTTCAGGATTTAACTTGCAACATTTTTTATGTTTTGCAAATCCAGGAGCTGTAGTTGACCAATTTTTCTTACAAAAAGGGCAACTGTAATCAGCTTTAGGTTGTTTTTTACCTTTCCTATTATGCATTGCTTCTAACCATTTCTGACTTTTTTGTTTTTCATCAGTTGATTTAAAAGGTTCTACATGTTTCCACCTTATGTGATTTGCTTTAACAGCTTTTTTATTAAAAACTTCTCCGCAAATTTCACAAACAATTATTGGCTGCGGCAGGGCTTGAACCTGCATCGATCCAGTTAAGGTACTACAGCTTAGAAGGCTGTTCCTATACGCAGTCAAATTTTTTATTTCTATTGTTTCTTTTTTCATATCGTTTATCCTGTTAATGAATAGGGCCATAGACGCCTACTCCAACGTCTAAAGATCAACAGTAGGCCGCTTGGTCAAGTTCTTTTCCTCAATGCAAAGTATGTTTAGCTTTCACACATCTTTTAACGGAGCCACCGATTACATTGAGTGAGCCAAGGTTCTTTTCGGAGGAACTTCCCCTCTTATAGCAGTGTACGAGATTCGAACTCGCGACATTGGGCTTGGAAGGCTCACATTCTACCAACTGAATTAACACTGCAAAAAAAATACGATAGAAGGTTGCTTACTTAGAAGAGCCTACAAGAAGGCGACTTGAAGTCCATCCTAGTTAAAGAACGAAGGGGTTCTATAAAAATCGAAGAGAGTCTGGCATGACGGTTACGCTCCGCCCTAAACTGGTTCCCAAAACCAGTGATCAACTACTGACCCAATGCCAGAAGAAATACGGGATTAACGAGGCTTAAACTCGTGAACTCGGCTGTGATAGTACTACATGATAACCATCTTCACCATAATCCCAAAATTTAGCACCCACTCCGACTCGAACGGAGATCAGCTGATTACAGGTCAGCGCTTCTAGCCTTTGAAATATAGGTGCACAATATTAACTTTACTCTAGATTGAATTACCTCATTAAGGTATTTCGTATCAGGCAGGGTTCGAACCAGTAACACATGGATTAACAGTTCATTGTTCTAACCGTTAGAACTATTGCTCCATAATATTAACTTTCAACATAAGATTTAATTTGTTAAAAATGGGCCAACTTGGATTTGAACTAAAGCGCCTTTTGAGCACCTTAGAAAATTTCGCCTTTCTTCTTTCATCTGCTAAAACTACTTAATCAACTTGAACCCATCTATCATCGGCATCCCAGTAACCTTTCTGTCCCATCATATTATAACCGCAAGAATAACTGCGACCATTAGGATCATAAGAACCGCCTGACAAATGGCGAGCTTCATCGGCTGATAATTCACCTTGAGCATAAAGATTTCTTACTTCATCAGCACTTAATTCATCAGAAATATATCCCATTGTTTTCTCCCTTACAATTAAATTATAAAGATTTTTGAAAATTTTTTCAAGACTTTTATTCTGGAATCTTTGAAGTTATAAGTCCAATAATAATTCCTACCGTTACTCCACCAACAAAAATAGCTGTATTCATTTTTATTCTCCTTACAAAATTCCAAACTCAGTAAGATTATCTTCTAAATTTAATTCTTACTCTGCTTTTGAACTACTTAACCATTACTACGATTTTTTATACTTATATCGTAAAACCAGTCTAAGGCTTACTTTATTATATAACAACTTTATGGAAAAGAATAATGCTTGGGGTGTGAGGGACTCGAACCCCCGAACCCATAGGGAGCGAATTTACAGTCCGCCGTAATTGCCACTATACGAACACCCCAAAGGTCGGTTTTTTTAAGGTTTACCGAAAAAGCCCTAAACGGTTATTTGTTTCAGCAGTGTCATTCATTTATTCTGCTCTTAGTGAATGAGGGAATTTAACCCCAACACTTGCTACATAGATGAGTAATTTACATTCACTTAACATAGCTCTAGTCATCTATGTGACTTCCTACTTCATCTCTTTCCAGAAATGTTCGATTGAAAAAGCATCGGATGGAATTTAACCACCTTCTCTCGCTAAAAAACACGAGCGTAAACACGTAATATACTTCGACCTTTCCCCATTTTAAAAATAGTTCCACCGAGGCTTGAACTCGGATCTCAGCCGTGAACTAAACCTGTTGTTCTATGGAACCACACGGCAGCATAATGCTGCCAAGTTCTAGATTTTGCAGGTCATTGGTCTGGTGCGACCTGCGAAGTCGGTTGAGAGAGACTTGAACTCTCACTCCTTTCGGAAACGGATTTTGAATCCGTCGTGGCTGCCATTACACCATCAACCGATTAAAAAAGCCACTATGAGTATTTTCTGTATTCAAATAATTTCTATAAAATACTATCCGTTTATATTAACTTACGATCAGTTAATTATAATTTAAAATTTAAAAATTGTCAAGAAAAATTTATCTGAACCGCACTTGGACAGTCAATAGGTTATTACTCTAATAAAACACCAAATTCAGTTTTTTTATAAATTTTCTCATTAATTCTTAACGCTAATATATCCTTATTCGCTAATATTAGCTAAGTCAGAACGCACCTTAGTCGGTTGGAGAGGAGCCGAATCTACAATACTCCAGCAACAAAGGCTGGCAGCGGAGAACAATAAATTGCTCTGTTTAATTCCACTGCAGTCTTTGTTTACTCTACATCCGAAAAAGGAGCTGCACACTCGGTCGGTTCGTTATATTATCCTGATGGAAACTCTAAGGTGCAGTGTTCCACTTCGTTGGATAATATCTTTTTTCACTTTAAGCGGTCTGTGCGGGAGTTGAACCCGCCATCTCCGCAGTGACAGTGCGGCGTGATAATCCGATACACTAACAGACCATTTGTTTTTAATAACTAATTTTCTATAGTAATATTTTCATCTACGTTAGAAACGATTAAATCTTCACTCCAATCTTTAAATGATTCCATGATTTTAATAGTTTCTTTTACTTCTTTATAAGGAAAGAGCAAAATATTTAAGCTGAAATTGTTATACACTTAGGCTTAGGTTCACTAGGTAAATGGCAAGTTCGCTTTACTTCACTAATTCTATCTTCAATCTTATTGTTCACTTCATCACTAAAGTGAAGAGTCGGAATAAAACGGGTAGTTCCAAACTTTGGTGTAAGAATGATAAAATCATCATACTTCGTGTCGAAATAGACTCTGTATAACTTCCCATGCTCATTAATAATCATTATCAAAAGCATTTCTCTTTACTCCTTATGCTTAAATTATAACTAAAAACAAATTTGTTTTAACTAGTAAATTTCTTTTCTTTTAAGAAGCTAAGCTAAAAGTATGGTAACATTAAAAGAAGAAATTTGTAAATTTGCTGGTATAATTACTGAGAATGTAACTCCTGAGCAATTAGGGAATAAACTTTCTCAACTTTTAGATAAAGGAACGGCTATTCCAGAACTTGTAAAAGTTATTGATACGCTCTGCCATAAAGACTGGGTTCATATCGCACCTTTCAGTAACGAAAAGATAGTGAAACTTTCTCTCACTCCGATGAACTGGAATTCTGGTAACGGAAATATCGCCGAACTTATTATTGGGAATAATACTGACAAAGCTGATAAAATCAGAAATGTAGTAAACGTTTGGATTAAGCAAATTTATGCCGATATTCAGAAACAGTACCCAGGATATAAGATTATAATTAACAAAAAGGATTAGCCAAGAGCGACTACTTCTTCTTCATAAGGTTTATTGATCAAACCATCTTCAATAAGCTTATCTTTTGTGTACTCATCTGTCTCACAAAAACCAGGCCAGCAGTGAAGAACGGGATTATCGCACAAATATTCTCTCAGTTCAGAAAGAGATACATAGTTTCCATCTCCTGCATTTGGATTATATTTTTCGATAGAAAGAACACACTCACGCCAAGGAGAATTGTTCTCAAAAGGAATTTTCTTGGCGTAATACTTTTGTCCAGCTATAAAATAATCCTTTTCGTATGGTATAGAATCAATTCTGTGAAGCTGAGTTTTCAAATCCTCAATACTTGTATTATTTGGTAGTCTTACGCAAAGATTATACAATCCTGCAAGAAAATAAGGTGTATTTTCCCATTCAGAAAAAGTAGACTTCAAAAAATCATTCTTACAATTAGCTATTGTAAGCTTTGCGTCATACTTCTGATAAGGAACATGCTCCCCATCAAAATTTATTTCCTTCTGAAGGATTTCTTTCAATTCATTTAAATCCATTTTTTGCTCCTTATAATTAAATTATAAACAAAAGCAAATTTGTTTTAAATAGTAATTTAAATTACTATTTTTTTAAATGATGTATTAAAGAAGCTCACCTATTGGTTTCAAATTGTCAATATTTAATATATCAGTGGTATAGTTTACAACCAGCAAATTATAATTTGTTCTTAAATATTTTTCATCTTGTTCGGCTAGAAATATTTCTTTTTCTTCATTAGGAAGATTGTCAAAATATTCTTTTATATCGGAAGAACTAATATTTAGTTTATTTTTTTTAAGAAAGTCTTTTGCTTCTGCTGAAGATTTTTCTATAAAATCATAAATTGTCATTTCTTCTCCTTAATACGGAATCCTTCAAACGGAGTTCCTTAAGATGACCACAACCACCGCTGAAGATGCTCGCTTTGTTGAATTCCTTTTGCACCTCAGCTACAGGCAGCCAGAACGGACATGTCTTGCTATTTACCCTTCCAAACCGCACCTTGAACTCAATACGGTAACCTTCAGGCATTTTGGCAGCACGCTTGTCGAACTGCTTCTGTATGTCCTTCCGCATCCACTCAAGGAAAACGTTGACGAACTGATCAAAAGTCTCACAATGCCGGAATTCTGGTTCCCTCTTAACAAGGATCGTCTTCTCACCCTTACTGTTACAAAAATCGCTTTCCTTAAACCAGATTGTGAGTGTCTGATTAGGAGCAACCGAACCAGTATTCACATAAGTATTAGTAACTCTCGACGTATAGATGCCTTGCGGCTTCCCATCAACTTCAACCCAGAAGGCGTAAAGTTTGGACTTCTTTCTCTCAGACATTCACTTCCTCCTGATACTATACTTAAATTAGTATATTTTGTATAAGTGGAGTTTAGGAGGATCGAACTCCCATTTCTGGCCTTTCCACTGTGGGCTTTAAGCCAGGGCCTGCCATTTGACGGAAAACCCCAATTGAACAGTTCGGACTATTTTCGTGGCACTCTCGTGTCCTTATTGTGAACCATTCCCGCAGCCCAACCAAGTCCTCTGGCTTGGAACAGCTTTTCGCTCAGTTAACTACGTCATCTCATCCCTCCTTTTAGGAAACCAGCACCCAAGGTATCGTACTGCTTGACGTACTATACTATACGGGCCGTTGTTAGGCGGCAAGTGCATAGCTAGAAGCACTGTTGTCAGTTCTTCAATTCTGCTTTTGAAGTGCAGTAACTTATATGCTTGATTGTTGAAAACTTGTCTTAGCTGTCGAAACCAAGGCAGACCCAAATGTTTGCAGCAAACCTCTATTCATTCTATCGGGGTCAGAGATCCTTTTCTCAATGGACGATGACTTCATATGCTGCGTTTAGTCCATAATAGTTGCAAATTATTTAGAAACGGCCAACGATTGTTTGTGCAACTCCAAATCGTGTTAGGCCAATTTCACTTCAGGTGAGACGCTCAAGGTTGCATCATAGCAGGTCTCACTCCTTATTGCCATACGTTCAACCGTACGGCGTTTCCGATCCTTTTCAGCGGGTCTGCATTTTTTATACGAACAGTGTCAGTCTCCGTACTACCACCCGGCTACGAGGGTTACCAACATTAAGCTTGAGAACCAATTCAAGCGCTGAACCTTCAATAATCTAGGATTCTTAGTCCTTCAACTTTATACAGCGGCTGCTGCATAGGTGTTTTTGTACTACCTAGTTCGGACGCCATTTACTAACGCCCTATTTGTTTGCTTCGGCCCTGTGAGAATCGAACTCACACGCGTTAGCGGCTGGGCTTAAACCAGTTGTGTCTACCTAGT
>Ga0326512_10002841_pt1 | contig 12803 bp, 16 predicted proteins | sample 1_2617_0518_D_FD_203652 | JGI IMG/M metagenome (GOLD analysis project Ga0326512, IMG submission 203652) | Bovine rumen microbial communities from UC Davis, California, United States - 1_2617_0518 | ecosystem: Host-associated > Mammals > Digestive system > Stomach > Rumen | place: USA... | reverse complement strand
TTTAATTCTGCCCGCGCTTAATGCAGGGATTTTTTTTACTACGTCCTCAATACTTTTAAATATTTTTCTTTTCCCCGTTTGCAGGAAAAATACTATTATTTTCTTCTCTCCCATTTTTTTACACCTCCAAAACGTCCACGGTGTAGTTCCTCCATTTGCAGCCCGTTTCAATGCACTTTAATATTTGCGGGCGCCTTAATGTCGGAAACTTTGCCGCGATTTCTTCCAGCGTCTCGCAGCTGAAATAATCCCCCGTTTTTGTATCTGTAATAATAAAGCGGTATCTAGTCGCGCTTCCCCTTTCCGGCAATTCGTCCCTATAGTCAAGCATTGCGTCGCACTTCCTCTGGTGCTGAGCGCCGTACAATTCCCATAGAACCCTAAGGTATAAATAGCCGACCATGCTTTTTTTAATTTCAAAGTCTGGCCGTTTCAGGTACTGCTCTATAATGTACGTTGACGCGTCGTGTGCCTTTTGGCGCTTTTCGTCTACAGATAAAGCTTTGACGCTCGCGTTCTTCTGCGATATTGTCCCTATTATTTTTAAAGCTATCTCTGTGAACTTTTCGTACATTTGGCCCAGCGCTTTGTTATCTCCCGCTTTCGTCTCCTTCTGCAGTCTAAATAATTTGACCTCGTCGGTTTCTTTTAGCGGCGGAAGTTCTATGTCAAACTCAAGCTCTAGCTGTCTCCATTCCTGCACCTTGTCCCCTCAATTCCCGCCGGTAGCTTTCGCCGTTCATTTCCAATATTTCCCCGCTTTCCACCAAGCGGTCGGCTGCTGCTGCTCCGATGTATTTAAGAAAATCCGCCTTTGTGTGGTTGCTTATCAGCACCGTAGGTTTCCGCGTGTTGTAGCGTGCATTTAATACCTGATAGATCATGTATTTTTCATCCGCCGCCGCAATTCCGCGCCCTATCTCATCCAATACCAGCACCGGAACGTGGCCGTAATAATTCACTATTTCCGCCTCGGTTTCCGTCGCGTTAAATGACTTAGCCCTCCGGATTTCTTCCACAATGTCCGGGGCAGTTCTATACTTTCCGCCCGTCTCCCTGATGATCGCGCAGGCCAGATGTGTTTTACCGGTGCCCGCGTGGCCGATTAATACCAAAGACCGGAAAGCCCCGCACTTTACTTCGCGGATAAAATCTACTACAGCCCGCGCTGCCTGTGCCTGCATTTCGCTACTTGTCCGGTATGTGTCGAGCGATTCTGTCCAGTACCTTTCCGGCACACCGCTTTTCTGGTATTTCTCTATTTTGTCGCGCTCTGCCTGCAGCGCCTCCAGGCGTTCTATTTCCTTGTCGTGTTCTGCTATCTGCTCCGGCGTCATTCTCATAATGTCCGGGCAGAATTGGTCTAATAATTTATTAATGGCATCCACTTTTTTTATCCCCTCATTTAAATAAATAAGTCCTCATATTCCGCGGTGTCAGCGTCTGTGGAATTATTCCCCCACATTGTGCCCGCCGCCTTGCCGGCAGCCTTGTCTCTTATGCTCCAATTCTGAACCGCCGCCTGCCAGTTTTTCATTTGTGCCCGCCCGCCAATTTTCCAGCCGTTCGATTCGTAATAATTATAAAATTGCTGGGCGTCAATTTTAATTTTCTTTTCCTCACAGTAGTTTTTAATTTCCTCAAGTGTTGGCTTTTGGAACTTTTTGTTTTTCTCTGCAGGCTTTTCTTCCTGCTTTGCGGGCTTGGGTTCTTCTTCCTTTTTGGATTTTGTGGAGCGGTTCACTGCGTTGACCTGGCGCCTGTGCAGCTGCTGGTCTATTAGATCCTTGCAAATAATCCACGCCATTTCCTCCAGGTCGGATAATTCGGCCGGCTCGATTCCGTGCAATCCGTAATTAATAATTACAGCCCGCATGTGTGCCCGCTCGCCTTCGTCCTTTATTTTTTCGAGGATAGTCTCGAACGTTTCATAATATTGAAAGTATGCTTTTTTCATTTTTCCACCCCGACTCGGTTTGCCGCCTCTAGCGGATTGCAAGCCGTAACAATAGTTTTTGTTTTGCACTTTTCGCAATAAATTATATAGTGTCGGCTTTCCGCATAAGTCCACGACAATTCGGTTTTACATTTCGCGCAATAGCGTTTTTCTGTTGGTGTTATAAAAACACGTCTTGTCAAGTTTTCCTCTGCGATAATTTCCGCCGCTTTATAAATATTCATTTTTCCCCCTCGTAACGCAACGCCTCGCGCTCGTATATCTTTTTACATAGCCGCAAACACGCGCCCGGGTCTTTGGATATATCGAGCGCGCCGTTGCATTTAAGCGAGCACGTATAGCCGATATTAAGCGGGTGGTCGATTACAAGCGCGCCGTATTTCGTGCGGTTTGCCTGCGTGTTGCCTATGCGGTGCGCGCCCTGCGGCTGCCCGTCTCTAAGCGGGCGCCCGCAAACCTCGCACAATCCGCCGGAAACCGCCAGCGCGTAACGCCTCTGTTCTTTTTGTGCTTCCGTCATTCCCCCGGCCTCATTAATTCGTATAAGTTCACATTTAAGGCGGTTAAAATCGCGCTTAAAGCCTTCGTCTGTGGGAAGTGTGCCCCGCGTCTGTATCTGCATATATGCTCCCGCCTCAGACCCGTTCTTTTGGCCAGTCCGTAGCAGGTTATGTTTTTACGCTTCATTGTCCGGCGGAGTCCGTCTCCGAAGTCTAGCAATAATTCAGCCTCTGTCATTTTTTCTACTCCTGCAGAATGATTCCAATTTCTGCCGCCAATATATGCGCCGCTTCAATTAAAAGCGCACACTCGTCTGTGCTGCTCTCCCGTTCCGGCTGCGGGAATATATGCCCCGCTATTTCCTTGTAAGGATAGCCTAAGCGCTCCACCGCTATCATTTTGACACAGTATTTAATCGTCTCGTAGTCCTGCTGTGTCTCCCTGCATATCTGCATAATATGACCGTTTAAGTGGTGGTTCTGGCTGTCCTTCCCGGTTGTTCTCGGTCGCTTCGGTGGCTGCAGGGTTACAAGCACAAAGTCATTGTGTTTGTCTCTGCATTTTTTAAGCTCGCGTTTAATTAAAACGTTGGCTCCCTCATCGGCCGGCGGAATAAAAGCAATCCTTCCCTTAATCGTTGCCCGTTTTAAAACGTATTGCACCATATTCCGCCCGCTCCTTTAGTACAGGTCATCCGCGATATCAGCCGGCGGGATTACTTCCCCGCCTAAAGCCTGAGCCGCAGCTTCTACCGGTGCCGGGATTGCTTCGGCTTCCCTCATCATGTCCCCCGCGGTTTTCATTCCGCTAGTCGGTGTAAGTTTCGCCTGCAGGTCTTTTTTCACCTGGTCGATTACTTCCCGCGCGGTGAAGTCTTTCCTCATCCCTGAATATTTCAGGGCGTCCTCTTTACTGAATACAGGAGAGCCGTCCGGGTATTTGCTTTTTAACAAATTGCCCAGCTCGTGCTTTTCTTCCGGTGTAGTTTCCCCGCCCTTTGGCTCAAAGGCAAACTTTGCAGCCGGCTTCTTCTGCTCCGGCTTAACCTCCGGCTTCTTCGGTTCCGGTCTTGTCTCCGGGCGTGCCTGCTGTGGGATGTCCTTATATTTTGAACCGTCCCATTTGCCGGCGTAAATGTCGGCGGCCACGCCCAGCATTTTAAGCGCTGTGCTAAAGGCGTCGGTTACTGCCATTTTGTACCCTTCGTCATTGGAAATTGCCGCGCCCTTTTCATTCTGCACGAGCTTGCTGCCTCCTATTCCCACGATTGGCTCGCTCCATGTTTCGCCGTCCTTTACATAGACCGCTACTTCGGCAAAGGCTAAGCGTTCGGCGCCTGCTCCTGCCTCCGTCCATAATCTGCAGACTTCGTACTTCCAGCCCAAGCCTACAAGGCCGAACTTTTCGGTCATTGCTTTATAGCGCCACTGTGGGTTTATGTCGGTTTTCCCCTTTAACTTTCCCGCCTGGATCTCGCGCAGTGCGTCCTTTGGCGGGCGGGCTAAACTGTTGTATATATTAATTGCTTCTTCTTCTTTCATTTGGCCCGCCTCCCATTAAAAAGGTATATCCTCCGGGAACTCTTCGTCCCCGAGCTCCTGCTGTACATATTCCGGCGCGTATGCTTCTGCAGGCTGCTGCTTATAAGAGCCACCGTCCTGCTGTGCCTGGTCGCGGCTCTCTCTGCCGGATCCTAAAAGCTGGATGTTGTCGGCAATAATTACAATTTTGCTGTTCTTTTTGCCTTCCTTTTCCCAGCGGTCTTGGTGCAGGTGTCCGTCGATTGCCACCGGCTTGCCTTTCAATAAATAAGGCTTAAGGGCTTCGGCTGATTTCCCCCAGATTGTCACCTCTAAATAATTCGCATAATCTGTGCGCTGGCCGTCGGATGTCTTGCGGCTTTCATTTACTGCAACCCCCAGCTTTCCGCAGGCTGTTCCGCCGCTTGTGTAGTTCAGTTCAATATCGCGGGTTAATCTGCCAATTAAAAAAACTTTGTTGATGTCCTGCATTATTCGCCCCCCTTATTCATAGCCTTGAAAAAATTGCACCATTTGCAGGCGTTGCAATAATCGCCGCATTTTCTGGAAACGGCCGGGCGGTGTTCCACATAATAGCTGTTTCCCTGTTCGCCGGCGGCTGCTTCTGCTTCCTGCTGGTTGTCGTACAGCTTGACCGCGGTCTTGCGTCCGTTCTTCATAAGCGCCCATTTTTCAGCGTCTGCCCAGCGTTCCTCTGCTGTGCAGGCTTCTATTTCGTCGTCGCTCATATTCTGTGAGGCTTCGATTTCCTGCACCTTCATCAAAATGCGGGCACCGGTTGCTTCCAGGTCTGCTGGTGTTACGGAGAACTCATAGATATAAACCGGGCTCTGTGGGTAGTTTGCGTCAAACTTTGCCTTGCTCTTGCTGTGGTCTTTAAGCAATGCTATAAAGCGGCACTTCTTTACTTCCAGCCCGCTCTTAGTTAGAAGCCACGCGTATGTAAGCCCCTGCTGTCTCCAGTCGGTAAAATCTTTTAACTGTACTTTCCAAACGCTTGCGGTTTTCCAGTCGTTAATAATTTCGTTTTCCATATCGTATGAGTCAACCTGGCCGGTCACGTAGCCATTGGAAACCGGCACCTTAAATTTTTCTTCGTGGAAGTTGTTGTCCGGCTGTTTCTCCATAATCGCATGGACCGCGGTACCCCATACCGCCCACACGCTGTCGGCTGCGTCCACCTCGATTTCGTCAAAGTGGCGGTCTGTTAAAATAATTTCTTTTGTGCCCTTGATCAGGGTTGTTGCTGAATAGCAGCCCGGCGCATTGTGGCGGGTTACGCTTACGGCTTTAACGAAGGCCTCCGGCAGATTCAATTTATTAGAAACTTTCATTTTCTGCCCCCTCGTTTTTCTTTTTGCTGCTGTCCCTTACGCGCAGGATCCAGTCGCCCTCGTCGTACTGTTCAGCCTTTACAATATCCCAGTGAATACCGGAGCCGAACTCATCATTTAATTTTCTAAGTAAGTCCTGAAGTTCGCTTGTTTCCATGTTCTAAACCTCGCTTGTTATAGTTTCTTTTAAGGTTTATCTGGCCAGATTTTCCCTTATTGGCGCGCGCGGGATTCGAACCCGCTATTATTCCCGGAGAGATAACGAGGCCGGAAATAATAAACCCCCGCCGGCATGGAGGGCGCCGGCTTTTCAGTTACGCCCTAAATACAGTCATTAACGCGGAGTGTTTCGTATGCTCCCGCGCCGCTGCATGCTACAAAGGCCACCCCGCCTTTGTCGTTTATGTCCTCAATCCGCGCCCGCTGGGCTTCGGAAAGCCGCCCGCCTTTCGGTCGCTTGCACTCGATTGCTACAAAGCGCCCGTGCTTGTCGTAACCTTCAAAGTCGCAGGTGCCGGCTTCGGCTGTTTTTATAAAGCGCCGGTGTGCGCCCGTTCCGATTGCAAAGCAGCCGGTATTTATGCGCTGAAGTTTAATGCCGGTTTGTTTGATTACGGCCTTCACTTCTTTTACCACCTCGCTTTCGCTGATGTCGTCTAAAATGCTTCTGCCTTCCATGCTTCCGCCTCCAGGTCAACTTTTATTTTGTATTCCTTGAATGAATGGGCCACCATTTCCCGCCCGCGTTCCTGCCATGTCAAAACGCCTTTATAAAGGCGGGCTTTGCGTCCGCGGTATTCGGCAAAGGTTCCGGCGCCGTTTGAATAGGCTTTTATTGTGCCGTTGAAGCCCTGAGCTTTTACCCAGCGCCTTGTGAATGTTTCCCGGCTGATTTTGCCGGCGCTGTAAGAATTGATTAGAGCAATAGGATAAATCATTTTTTAATCTCCCCGGAAAAAAAACAAAACCCGCAGCCTCATGCTCACTTTAAGGCTGCGGGTCTTTTCCCCGTTGTTAACGGTTCATTTCCGTGAGCTAAAAATCAACCGTCAAAGTTTTAAACTTTTCCCTTGTTAGGTTGATTTAAAATTAGCGCATAAAATTGAGAATGTCAACCCTAAACGATTATTTTAATTAATTTTTTGTTGTTTTTTGCGCTTTTTTTGTTATTAGTCCGATAAAAACGGCATGCTCATACAGAAATATAAATCATTATTGCCCGTATACCTCGAGGGCCTTGTTGCCGGAAAGTATACGCTAGCGCAGGCCGCGTCTGCCTGTGGGTATTCCGTTGTAAGGATGTGCCAATTAAAAAAGGCATACCTCCGGGGCGGTCCTGCTGCTCTGGTACATAAAAACCGCGGGCGCCCGCCCGTCAATAAAACCCCGGATTCCTTAAAAAATAAAATTATCGCGCTATATAAAACGCCGGCTTATAGCGGGATTAATTTTAAGTATTTCGGGGAATGTCTTAATAATTACGAAGGCATAAAAATTAAATATTCCACTTTGCTTAATGTCTTTAATGAATACGGAATAAAATCCCCGGAAGCTCATAATATAAAAAAATCCGATAAGCTGCACCGCCCCCGCCTGCGTCGCGCCAATTTCGGCGATATGCTCCAGATTGACGGCACTCCGTTCGCCTGGTTCTCGCGGTTCGGAAATTATAAAAAATATTGCATGGTCGGCGCTGTCGACGACGCCACCTCAAAAATTACCGCGCTATATATTACGGACTTTGAGTGCCTCTATGGGTATTTGGAAATATTACGGCAAACAATACAGCGCTATGGTTGCCCGCGTGAGATGTACTCGGATCGCGCCGCTATTTTCTGCGTTACGCCCCGCAATAAAAAAAATCTTACGCAATGGGAGGAGCTTGCCGGCGTCCATGATAAAAAAACGCAATGGCAGCGTATTCTGTCCGACCTCGGTATTCGTCAAATATTGGCATGGTCTCCGGAGGCCAAAGGCCGCATTGAGCGGATGTGGGAAACTCTACAGAAAAGGCTCCCTACTGAATTCTACCGCGCCGGATGTGATACGCCCGCGAAGGCTAATATATTTTTACAAAAATATATAGACCGGTTTAATTCTCAATTCGGCGTAAATCCTGCCCGCCCTGATTCCTTTTTTCTTCCCTGCACTCAAAACCTTGACGTCGTTCTATCTGCTCAATTTCCCCGCCGTACCGATTCGCAGGGCTGCATTTCGTTTCATTCCTACAAGTTCGCCGTACTTGCTCCCCGTGCCCGCTGTCGCTCCCTGGTGCTCCATATTTCAGAGCGCGGGTTGTTCGCCCGCTTCCCGGATGATAATAATTTTTATTCGGTTAAATTGCTTGACGATTTCATAACCGGCGGCCTTGGTGAAAAAATACCCCAGGTTCTAGAGGATATTATTTACCGGTATATGTTTGCCCATGCTAAAGAAATTAGCGTATAAATGCGCAGGCGCTTTTCAAGCGCCCTATATATTCTATTCATTTCTATTCTATTCATTTCTATTCTATTCATTTCTATTCTATTCAGCGTATTCAAAAAATAGGAATTAATAGGAAATAATAGAAATAAAAAGGAATTAAAACGAAACAAAAGGAAATAATAGAAAAATGTTTCCTTTTTCCGCTTTTTAGCTCACTTTCAGCGTGCCGTTGTCGCTCCATACTATGCCGGGAGTCCCTGGTTTAGTAGTCGGCAGGTTTTGCATTGTAAGAGTTAATTTCTTCCCTTGTGAATAATCGGCTAGCCAATTATTTGGAAGTTTGACCTTTGTATAGCCAGGTCCCACTATATCTTGTAAGTGTATAGCGTTATCGTTAAAGTATACATTATATACAGCGTGAGGCACCGGACTAGATTCTGTATGTACTTCTATACTAACGTTGTATATTTCGGTATCTCCATACATTGCACGCGGCTCGTTATAGCTGCTATATATATTCGTTATCGCCACGGCCGTTGTGGTTACTCCTAAATTTTGAAAATAGCCGTATAAATCATTAATATAATTATCTGTCGTATATTCCGTAATTATTGAGCGCACTTCCATTCTAACGACCTGGAGTTCACCACAATTCAATGCCCCTTGAAAACTAGACGTCCCACCTACTTCGATATTTTTAAATGTGCCCCCCGTCGCGTTGATGTTTACAAAGTCCGATTTTCCCGCGTGGTCGATTGCCCAGCCTTCGTCTCCGTATTCTGTGATATTTCCGTTTTCGTCAATAGTTCCGCTATAATTGTCGGAATGGATAACGCCCTTGTCTTTGACGCTTATGTCTGTAGCCAGGATGTTTTCCACTTCCAATAATGCGGCCTTGATTTTGTTTTCATCATTGACGATAACGTCCCCTTCTATGTAGATTTGGTCGGCCTGCAGTTCTATCTGGCTGGCTAATAATCCGCCGTCTACTGCGTCCGCCCACAATGCCTTGACCGCGGTGGCTGTCGCGTCCGGCTTAATGCTGTAATATCCGGTTTCTTCGTTGTAGCCGTAAACCGCGTTTACTTTTGCCTCGGTGCTGGCTGCGATTAATTGCGCACGCTTTTCGGCGGTAATCATAACCGGAAGATTAAGGCTAAGGCTCATTTGCCCGCTGGCTCCTCCGCCCTCTACCATTGCGGAAACGCTGCCCGCCTGAATGTCAATCAATCCGCGCAGGCCTTTTGCGGTGTTTTCTACCTGCAGCAGGATTTCTTCCTCGCTTATGCTGATAGAAGCCGCGCTGTTGCTTGCGTCCTCGTCAATCTTTTTAATTATTTCTTCCAGGCTCTCGCTCGGTGGTCTCAATCTGTAAATGTTTGTAAAATTATAGCCGCCACTTACAATGTCGACCGCTGCCTGTGCTGCAGCGCTTGCGTTCGCTTCTGCGTCCCCTGCTGTGATATATTCGCGCTGACCTTCTACTGTCTGCACTGTGCCGTTCGGGCGTGTTGTCAGATTGCTTTTATATGTCGGGATTTCGCCGTATTGGTACACCGCCGGGTTGTAGTCTACCAGGGTCAAATTATAACCGCGGTCGGTTTCTTCGGCGTTTGTTATTTTCATGTCGGCGGTAATTGTTTTAAATTCGCCGTTTTCGTCCAGCGTTCCAAAGCTCAAAAGGTTTCCGATTTCTGGAATTAATGGCGCATTGCTCCGGAGGGTTGTCTCCACCTGCAGTTCGTCGGTGGTTCCGCTTCCGCTTACCTCCAGCGCCACTACTCCGTGCCCGCTGTCGCTTACACAATTAATTAAAACCCCGCAGTTTTCGCCCTCTGGGAATGTTACGCGGCTTGTAAGTGTGATTTTCTGTAAATAGCTGTTATTCCATTCGAGCCCCTTAATAGTCGCATGTGCCAGCCCGTTTTTAAGGCTGCGATGTTGTACCAATACGCGGCTATATAGCGGATAATATGCGCTTTCAAGCCCTGCCTGAATGGTAATAACGCGAGGTTGTGCAGCTTCCTCTGCCATTTGGCGCCATGCAATTTTAAACGCGTGGTTGTAGTCGGTTACATATTGCAGCGTGGTTTCTGTCAGCGTGTCGGTCTCTGGATCATATTCCCCGCCGTCCTTCATAAAGGTTACTGTGTCCACGTCATAATCTCCGGCCGCGTTGATGTATGAAACCCGCCGGCCGTCAACCTTGCGCTTTAATTCTTTTGATGTGGAAATTGAAATAATATTTTCACTGTTCAATAGCGCCACTGGATAGTCGCGCCCGTTGTCTATTGCTACTTCAATAAGGCCGGTTAATCTGTTGTATACTAAAGCCGCGTTGCTGTTTTTGCACAATGTGTCTAGAACTGTTTGCTTTTTTGCGCCGTTAGTGATTACGCCGTTAGCCTTAAAGCCTTCGGTCTCGCAGTATTCGTACCATGCGCCAAAGGTCGATAGATCTAATTCACTATCCTGGTATTGGCTTGCTTTGTGGTGTGGGCTTGTTAATAATTCCAGTGCCCACGCGGCAAGGTTTTCTGTCGGTGTTTTTGCCTCGCTCCATTCGGTGCCGTCCCATGTTCGCGCGGTTCCGGTTTCTATTACGCTGATAGCGTCGAGCTGGCCTTCTGTGTTCTTATTGGCAATAATCCGGACGCCGATTCTGCAGCATTTGTCGCGCTTGTCCGGCTCCAATACGTCCGCGGTAACTAATTGCTCCGCGCTGGATTTCTTCGCGTCGTAACATGTGGTTTGTACCGCCATTAAATAAACGGTATCGTTCGCGCTTCCGTCTGCCTTCGGTGTTGTTCTTCTGATTCTGACTTTTAAGGTCTTGCCGTATGCTTGCGCCGCGGTAAACTCTTGCCGTGCACAAAAGCGCAGCTGATTGCGTGTAGTACGTGTAAATGTGTTTGAATATGTGCCGTTTTGATTAAAGCCGTTGTCAAAGTCTACCCAGTCGCTTTCCTCCGGGTTGTTGACGTTTGTCCATTGCGGCGAAAGCTTAATAGTAGCAGGCCCCCAGCTTCCGTCATTATACGCGCGTAATCCGTCAAATAATGCGATTAATTCTACCGCTTGCGCGTTGGTCGGTAATTCCTGCACGACGCCGGCTTTCCACTCTTCCTCTATTTCTTCGTATTCGTCCGCGTCGTCTCCGCTTGCTCTTCGGTGCGGGATTTCCTTATTTAATTCTGTTAAGATTATTTTTTTGTTAAAATCCGGATCCAGGAAGGCGCCGGTCTGCCTGATTTCAATTCTATTGCGTTCGTCGTAATAAAGCCCGCTATCGAAACTGTAGACGCCATTCTGTGGAATTGTTACGCCGGTAAAGTCTTTAATTACGGTTTCGCCCATTTTAATTTTATTAATCAAAATGTCGTTAAAACCTACTTCAAGCACTGCATTGTAGTATTGGTCCACGCCGTCCGTGCCCTCAATTGTGTAATGTGGCGGACACAATCTGTACGGGGTCATTAATGATTTTCCCAGCGCAAACGGGAAGCTCTGGCCGGTTGCTGCCTGGTTTCGTGTGCCTTTAATGTATGGCAGCTTGTTTACGCTTTCGGCTGCAGCCTTGCTGGCCTTCTGTGCTTCCTCCATTTGTTCAGCTGCCTTTTTGTTGTTGTAGAGGGTAATTCCTAAAGCCACGCCTCCGGCTAAAATTGCGGTTACGCCGACGATAATTGCCGCGGTTGTGGCGGCGCTTGGTGTTTTTCTGATGTATATAATATCATCCGGACGCGCCTCATAGTCTGCAGTTATCCGCTGCCCGCCCATTAATAAAACGCTGTTGTCCCAGTCTATTAATTTTGAAAAATTGCGCAGTTTGCCGTTAAAGGCGAAAGTTGTATTATTTTTGATTCCGTCATAATAATGAATTACAGCCATATATTCCCCTAATTGGTAAAGCTCCGATGTGATTAATCCGGCAGCCGGTTCGCGTCATGTGGATAAATTCCCGCTCATTCAAACATACACCTATGTGTAGCTCGTTGCCGTCCTGCATTTCCAGGAGGGCACCTTCCCTCGGTTTGTCTATCGGTGTGACGTTAAGGGTTGGCGCGTTTTCTGTGGATAGTTCCAGGTTGTGGTCGTTGTAGATTACGTCCCGCAGGTCGTAGCCGTAGCGCCTCATTACTTCTATCGCTAGCCCGTAACAGTCCATTCCTTCCGCTGTCCGCCCGTGGTCTTTGTACGGTATGCCGATTAAATCACTTACTTGTATAGTCATTTTTTCTATGCGTTCCCGCGGTTGTTGTCGCTGTCAAATACATAAGGCGGGAAGTTCATGCCCATTCTATCGTCGTTTGTAAATGTGATTGTAACTTTCATGTCCCCGTCGGTTGTGGCCGTTCCGTATTGGTGCCGGTACATTTTGAACGGTGTAACTGTCCCGTCCTTATTCAATACGCCGACCGCCTTTACTGTCAGCAGTTCGTCGCTCGCGTCGATTAAATCTATAATGCTATTTTCTATAGCGCTTATTTCAAGCGTTCCGTTTTTCAGTACGCCTCCGGCTACTTGTGGAGCGGTGTATTTAAACGCGCTAGCCTGGTACGTTTGCCCTTCATATACTATATTTATGGTATTATTAATAAAACGCAAAGTTCCCCAGTCGGGGTGTGTTATTTCGATTAAATAGGGCAGTGAAAAGGCGCCGCCCGTGTGCAATGCCTTAAAAACTTCGTCCTGTGTCATACTTCAACCCATATCATCGATATAGTTTTAATGTTCATGCCGGAACTTGTCGGCGTGCCCTCCAGTCTGTATTCCTGCATAGTTTCGCCATGATCCCGCAGGCTTGGTGCTCTGAATGTTCCCGCATTGCCTCCGAGTGTGTTTTCGTACCAATTAAAAAATATTTCTTCCTGCGTTTTTGTCGCTGCGTATGAAACGGAATAGCGGCGCAGGTTCCGGCTGTTGCGCTGGACTGAAATTGTGCGCCCGCTGTCGAACTGTGTTGTCAGGGCGTTGTCCTCGTAGCCCGTTTGTTTTCCAAAAAGTTTTTTAATTGGAAGGTTTACTGTGTCCCAGTCTACG
>Ga0326512_10002840_pt1 | contig 12806 bp, 12 predicted proteins | sample 1_2617_0518_D_FD_203652 | JGI IMG/M metagenome (GOLD analysis project Ga0326512, IMG submission 203652) | Bovine rumen microbial communities from UC Davis, California, United States - 1_2617_0518 | ecosystem: Host-associated > Mammals > Digestive system > Stomach > Rumen | place: USA... | reverse complement strand
ATACTTCGAGATATCGTGAGGCCATAGCATTCTTCATGCCGACGCATCCGCACTCACCGAAGTCGGTGCCGAGAGGCACCGTACCCAAAATGGAATCCCGTCCTGAAGCGCGTCCCTCATCTCCGGTGAGTCCGCCCATCCGTTTTGCACGATGCCGCATCTCAAGTGGAGGAATCGCCCGGGACTGAGGAGCGCGATTACTTCCATGGTCGGATTGGGCGTATTCCCGGCTTCTTGGATGGCATGACACTTCTTGCTTTTTGTACTGAAAAAGAAAGGTTAGGAGCGTAACCTTTCTTTTGAGAGGTCAAAAAGAAAGGATATCCGATAGGCACCTACCGTACAAGCTATCGGATGCCAGACAGAACTGTCATGTCCTAGGCGGAGCGTATGGGAAGGACCTAGCAACGCTCAGTGTCATCCCGCCATGATAAGGCCCCATAGACGCACACCGCAACGGCGAAGCCTGGACACTGAAAGACACCGGGCCAGACGAACACGCGGGCACCCTCGGACGTCAAGGGACCTTCGTCCCCAGCAAAATGACAATACGTCGCACGAAGAAACCAGTAAAAAGTAGTAAAACTGTAGAGAACCAGTAAAAAGTAGTAAATAGCATCGTACGGGTAAGACAGGTCGGAACACCATGAAAGACAACCCCTACTCCCCCATGTTCGGAACCGAACCCTCTCAGGTCATTCCCCGCACGACAGTCGTCACCGAGATAGTCGAGACCTTTGGCGCGAAAATCCCTCCCAGATGGTCTACCTCGTTTGTGGCGTGCGTGGCAGCGGAAAGACGGTGCTCATGACAGAGGTGTCTAATCGGCTTAGCTCACGTGCCGAGTGGGTGGTCGTCGAACTCAATCCCGAGCGTGACATGCTCGCGTCACTCGCCGCAAGCCTCTGCAGCCACCAAAGCCTCGCCGAACTGTTTCAGTCAGCGAGCATCAACCTTTCGTTCTTTGGCTTTGGCCTTGAGGCTCAAGGCTCTGTCCCCGTAGCCGATATAGAGGTCGCGCTCGACAGGATGCTGACAAGCCTTCACCGGCATGGGAAAAGGCTTCTCATAACCGTGGATGAAGTCGCAAACACGCAAGCCATGAGAGAGTTCGCCAGCGCATACCAAATACTCGTTCGCAAGAAGCTGCCCGTCTTCTTGCTCATGTGCGGACTTTATGGCAACATCCGCAAGCTGCAGGATGAAAAGACACTCACCTTCCTCTATCGCGCGCCCCGAATCGACCTGAGGCCGCTCAACATCGGCATCATCGCGAACAACTATCGCAGAAACCTCGATCTCGGCGGTGACGAGGCACTGCGCATGGCCCGGATGACAAAGGGGTATTCCTTCGCCTTCCAGGTGTTTGGCTACTTCGCCTGGCGATCCGGATCTTTTAACGAGTCCGCACTCGACGAATGCAAACAATATCTCGATGAGTGCGCCTATGAGAAGATCTGGTCGGAACTCTCGGCGGGTGACAAGCTCGTTGCGCGCGCAATTGCAGAAGCACCGACCAGCAAGGTGAAGGACGTGCGGCAGATTGCGGGCATGGACACGAACCAGTTCAACCCCTATCGCAGCCGCCTCATAAGGAAGGGCATCGTGGACGGAAGCACCTATGGGCACGTAAGCTTTACCCTTCCGCTGTTCGACCGCTACGTTTTGGAACACGTGTAACGTAAGTCCCGACCTTCCTGGCACAATCCCAACGTTGCCGACGCTCGCGGCCGTGGCCATTGTTGTCAGCTTAGCTCCAAACGCCTTTCGGTGGTTTGCACATGTGCATGACCGAACGAATTCGCACGCTTAGCCAACTTCATGGTTCCCTGTGCTTCATTCGTTTTTTGGCAATATGCTAAATATATATTAGGTTTCACTCGAACAAGGAGGAACATACATGAAGAGGCGTATGACTTGGACGCTCGCAGCCATGTTGACGTGTGCAATTACGTTGGGCGGCTGTGGCGGTGGTTCCACACCCCAAGAACCGACAGCCCAGGAGGATGCCGTTGTCGCCGAACAGGACGCCGCCAATCCCGACGAGCAAACGGAACAGGCCAATCCAGCCGAGAAGTTCGTGGGCTCTTGGAAGTTCGCCTACCTGCAGGAAGACGGCGTAACCGTAATCGGCAACCCGGAGTTTCTCGAAGAGACGTTTGGCCAGACCATAGACATCAGCGTGACCTTTGAAGAGGCTGGCACGGGCACCATTACGCTCGGCAACGAAACGCACGATATCACGTGGGAGGTCGATGATGCGGGCGATTCCGTCCTCGTACTGACGGATGATGAAAATACCGTTCCATCGACGTTCAAATACGAAGACGGCGAGCTGCACACCCCCACCAACGATACCACGGGCGTTATGACACTCACACCTGACGGAAAGAGCGAGAAGGTCAAAGCCGTCTCGCTCGCCGATGCCGTCGATATCACCTCCGCCGACGAGCTGGTGGGCGAGTGGAAATTGACGGGCCAGCTTGTCGGCGGCCTCTTCATCACGGGCGAGACGGACAAGCTCTTGGAGTACACCAACGAGGGATTTGCATCCGCGTCCTTCAAGGATGATGGGACCTGCACACTCCTCGGCTATGACGTGACCTATTCGGTTGGCGAAAACGGTGCGACCATCGACACCAAGGGCGGCTCGATCCCCGTCAAGACTATGGAGGGCGACCTCATCATCGACTTGGCCCCCATCTCGGACGATGCAAGCGGCACGGAGGCCTACCTGCGCTACTCCAGGGCATAAGACTTACCACCTTTGCGCATGTGGGACACGCGGGCATACTCGTTCGTCCACGACGTCAACGCACAAGCATGCCACGTATCCACGCAGTCCAGCGCCTGTCATCTCCCCCATCTGGGGTCCACTGCCGTCGGACCCCAGATGGGGGAGATGACAGGCCTTTCCGTCGACGAACGCACGGTGGGCGGATATCGTAAGAGCTCATGGCGGATACATGAGGATATACAGTCAAACTTCAGATTAATATATATTCTGCAGCCACAAAACAGCCCTTCCTTTCAGCCAGCGAAAAGAAGGGCTCTATGATGGGTGCATACCTCACGCCCAATGTATGTTTTGTCATAGAAAACGAGCGAGCGATACCGCTCGGGCCATCATCGTCGTTACTTCCCGCTTTCCGTTCCGAAGATGCGATCACCCGCATCAGCGAGGCCAGGCAAGATGTACGCATCATCATTCAGGCACCTGTCGACCGAACAGGTGAAGATCCGCACATCTGGGTCTGATGCCAGTACGGCAGATATTCCCTCCGGGCAACTCACGAGAGTGAGCACGCGGATGTCCTTCACGCCAGCCTTCCTCAGATAGCGTATCGATTCGATGAGCGTACCGCCCGTAGCGAGCATGGGATCAACCACGAAGCAGATTCGATTCTCGATTTCGTTCGGAAGCTTGCAGTAATAGACTTTCGGCTCATGCGTCTGTTCGTCACGCATGATTCCGATGAACCCCACGGGGCACGAGGGGAACAGGGCGTTCATCGCCTCAGCCATGCCGAGTCCCGCGCGCAGGATGGGTACGATGACCGGCACCTCGCAGGCAACACGCTGGCACGTCGTCTCTTCGAGCGGCGTCGTCACCCGCACGTCCTCCAACGGCAGGTCGCGCGACGCCTCAAAGCCCTCGAACAATGCCAGCTCGGCCACGACGGCACGGAACTGGGCGGTATCCGTGTTCACATCCCTCAGTATCGACAGCTTGTGTTGTATCAGTGGGTGTTCGCACACCGTGAGTCGGCTCTTGTCGTAGTCGTACATGGATTCAACTCCTTTGCCCAGACGGCCCCTGCCCTTGAACAAACCCTCAGCAACACCGACCAGCGAAGCAAAACGTCGATGCCGCTCGATGAAAACGGGTAGACGCCGTAAATATTGCTCACCTGTAACGTACACGACGGTCTCGCTATTATCAAGTCCCGTTAGAGCTTTGGTCGTTGATTTCAGTATCCGCGGTTCGGCACGTTTCGGCCTTGCGCTGGTGGCACCCCTCAGAAGAGGACCAACCGCTCCTTCATGACGCTTGGGACCAATGGCCACCCGGCTCAAGGCCCTGGTCGTCTCCCCCATCGGTGTCTGGGCCCGGCCCCTTTCTCTCGCGTTTTCCCGTCGGAGCAGGTGGCAGGCTGTTGCACGCGGGGACACCGGTCATGCGGCCTCCGGTTTCATAGAAGCACCCATCCCAACGTCTATCACATTACCAGAGAAACGGAGGGGATACGCGCGCCGTGATTTGAGAGGCATGGTCAGAAAACCGCGGCTGAACGTGAGGATACGGTACGAGACGCATACGAGGCGGCACCATACAAGCACCCGAACCCCTTGCAAACGCGAAGGTCTTTCCAACACGTCATTCCCATCAGCCGCTCTCCCGTCCTGTCAGTGAGTCGTGCGTTTCCCTTTGTCACCAGTCTCATTTGCGCGCGGATGCTCAGAACAGATATTATTGTTATAGAGGGCCGCGAGCGCAAGACGGCAAATCAACGAATGACCGGAGAAGACCATGATGGAAAGATTCAAGCCACGACTCGCTTCTCGGTACCTCATTATTACGGTCGTCTTCCTGCTCATTGTTACCGTATCGCTCGGATACCTGTTGGTAGGCCAGACGAAAAAGTCAATCATCGCACTCATGCAAACCAGGATGCTCGATATCTCCAACACCGCCGCGTCAATGATCGACGGGGATGCGCTCGAAAGCGTTTCTCCCGCGGACGAGGGGTCGGACAAGTACGAGTCCATCATGCGAACGCTGCGCCACTTTCAGAACAATATCGACGGGTGCGCTAACGTTTTTACGGTTTGACCCAATATATATGAGCATGGTATAATCTCCAGCAAAGGAGGTAGATGCCATGGGAAAGATCACCGTCGACAAGGCGAAGGAGCGGGAGGCCCTGGAGCGCGCGAAGGAGCGCGGCGAGGAGGCATACCTGACGTTCCAGGCGGAGTTCGAGCGGCTGATAGCGGGCGAAGAGCCGGAGGGCGGCGTCACGCGCATGCAGCTCCTGGAGGAGATCACCAGGAAGCTCGTGACTGAGTTAAACACCTCTTCCCTGAACTACGTAAGCGGTATGATAGGATCCCTCGACGAGGGGGAGATCGTCGACTCAAAAGGGCCGAGCTCCTCGGGAGCGGCGTCGTCCTGAGGAGCGACAGGAGGACGACGCGCAGGGTGCTCACCACGAGCGGCTGGCAGGAGATCCGCCGCCTGAGGCTCGTCGCCGTCGACGACGAGGGTCACCCCGACTCCGTCGAGAGGTGCGCGAGGCTGCTCGGCACCACGTCGGTCTACCCCCTCGACATGTACCTGGGCATAGACAACCTCCCCTTCAAGGCCACGGCGGACGAGGCGCTCCGGATAGCCCGGGCGGGGGCGACGTCGCCCTCGTACCGGGACGCCGCGAGGCTTCTCGAGGATGACTTCGGGGTCCGGCTGAGCGACGTGTTCGTGCGCGAGGTCACCGAGTACGTGGGTGAGATCGTGCTCTGGGAGGACAGGAGGCTGGCCGAGCTCGCCGTCGCCGCCCACGACCCGTCCGCCATCAGGTCGTCGAGGCGCGGCAGGAGGCCCAAGGGCGGATACACCCTGTTCGCCGAGGCGGACGGGGCGATGCCCGACGAGCTGCAGGACGAGGGCGGCACCGCCTGGAAGGAGGGCAAGCTCGGCGTCGTCTTCAGGAGCGACGAGCTCGTCGAGTCGGGCACGGACGCCAACGGGGCACCGAAGAGGAGGATAGGCAGGCGCGAGTACGTCTGCACCACGGAGGGCGCCGACGAGCTGAGGGCCAGGATGCTGCGCGCCATGCGCGACAACGGCCTCGGGGACGCGTCGTTCGTCGTGGTCATAGGCGACGGCGCCAAGTGGATCAGGAGGATGCGGGACGAGCTGGTGCCCAAGGGCAAGTTCGTACTCGACCTATACCACCTCAAGGAGAACGCGATGGAGTTCGCCCAGCACATCCACGGCGGGGACAGGTCCCTGTACTACCCATGGTGGAAGTCGGTGTGCGCAGAGCTCGAGGCCGGCGACTGGCGCAAGGTGCTGGCAAGGCCCGAGGTCGCCGAGTACCGAGAGAAGAACACCCCCGACAACGTGTGCAACCTCTACCGGTACCTCTGGGCCAACCGGGACGCGGTCGACTACCCGGCGTACAGGGAGCGCGGCTGGTTCGTCGGCAGCGGGGCCATCGAGAGCGGCAACAAGACCGTGATGCAGGAGCGCATGAAGAGGGCCGGCATGCAGTGGAGGGAGTCCTCGGCGGAGACGCTGCTGGCGCTCAGGTGCAAGGTCAGGAGCGGACTGTGGGAGTCGCACGTGGTGCCGCTGGTGAGGGAGAGGTACCGCACCCACCACCTCGAGCCGGGCAACGTGAGGGAGGCCCAGCGAAGGGCGCACTCGAAGAAGTCCGCAGGGTAGGAAAGACAGCCACCGATCAATCCGACACGCATATTTGATTACGTGCGACACGCCCAAACCGTAAAAACGTTAGCGCACCCATATCGACCTCAAGTACATCTATTGCATCCGTGACATGGGGGACGGCACCTTTACCTTTGGCCTCGACCCCACCGTAGAGGATCCGGGAGAGTTTGGCTCGCCCATCGTGTATACCGACGCGCTGTACGAGGCAAGCCAAGGGAATGCCGCGGCCGACAGCATACAATACGAGGATGCGTGGGGCACGTTCTACAGCGCCTATAGTCCGGTCTTCGACTCAAAGGGCAAGGTGGCCGGAATCATAGCCGTAGACTTTAGCGCGGAATGGTACAACCGACAACTGTCTGGCCTTGCCGGGACCACGGTCATCGTCGCGGTTCTCTCGATGCTGGTAGGCGCAGGCATAGTCACCGCAATCACCGCCAAGAGACAGAGGCAGATCGGTTCGATCAAAGGGCGGCTCGACGAAATGGAAAGTGCGCTCATGCACGAGATGGGCAAAGACAGCACGGAAGAGAAAAACAGCCCCGCGAACCCAAGCACAGGCAGCACCGACTCCATAGATGCGCTCGGAGAACAGATCCAGTCCATGCAGACGAAGCTTCAGACACAGATCGCACAGGTTCATGATCACGCATACCAAGACGGGCTGACAGGAGTCAAGAACAAGCAGGCCTACATACACGCAGAGACAACCCTCGACCAACAGCTCGCCGAGGGCACGCTTTCTGAGTTTGCCCTGGTAGTTTGCGATGTCAACGGTCTCAAGGTAATCAATGACACCATGGGCCATAAGGCCGGCGACGAGTACATTCGGCAGGCGTGCAGAATAATCTGCGACATTTTCATCCATAGTCCGGTGTATAGGGTCGGCGGCGACGAGTTTGTGGTGCTTCTTACAGACAGGGACTACCGGAGCCGAGAGATGCTCATGTATCGGCTGCACAACAGGTCCATAACGCACATTTTCACAGAAGGTGCGGTTGTCTCCGGAGGGCTAGCAGAGTACGACCCAGACAAGGACCAGAGCATTCACGAGGTTTTCGAACGCGCGGACGCCACCATGTACAGAGAGAAGACACTGCTCAAGAGCCTGGGTGCGGCAACGAGGGAAGACGCACCAGATCAAACAAAGTGGAATGCGGACAGCGACATGATGCCCACCAGCAACGTGCGTAGGAGCATTTTGATCGTCGACGACATGGAGAGCAACCGTGAGATGTTGGGCTTCCTTTTGATGGACGACTACGACGTGTTCTATGCGGCCGATGGCCTGGAGACAATGGAGTTCCTCCAAAACCATAAGGATGAGATCGACCTCGTGCTCCTTGACCTGTTCATGCCAAACATGGACGGTCGAGAAGTGCTCATGCAGATGCAAGTCAACGAGGACTATGCGTCGATTCCGATCATCATAGTGACCGTGGACGAGGATGCGCAGATAGACTGCCTCAAGTACGGGGCAATGGACTTCATATCCAAGCCTTATCCCGACATCGAGATCGTAAAGGCCCGCATTGCCAAGTGCATCGAGCTGTCAGAAAACCGTGCCCTCATCCGGCAAACGCAACGAGACAAGCTCACGGGGCTGTTCAACGTCGACTACTTCATGCGCTACGTTGACAGCTTCGACCACCTGTACACGAATGCCGTCCTCGATGCGGTCGCATGCAACGTATATGGCCTCCACGCCATTAACACGAAGCATGGGCGGCAGTTTGGCGACCTCGTGCTGAGGACCCTTGGCATGAGTCTACGCAAGCTTGCGCGAAAGATCGGGGGCATGGGCTGCAGACAAACGGGGGACGTCTTCCTTCTGTACTGCCCGCACCAAGAGGACTACGAACAGCTGGTACAGGAGCTCTTGTCGGACGTGGTTGCCATCGAGGGAATCACAGCCGAGGTGAGCGTGAAGCTAGGCGTGTTCGTCAACGCACAGCAAGAGCCCAGCATCGAAGAGCGGTTTGTCTGCGCCAGGATTGCCGCAGATGAGGTGCAGGATGACCCCACCACCGCGTGCTGCTTCTACGAACTCGATTGAGTTATGTGGTCACCACTTCCGAGAGGCACGGTTCCCTCAGGTACCTGGACCGTACGGTCGGAAACGTGGCGTTCGCATCCGCGCTTAGCCGCAAGGACGTCGCGTGTTTTATGCCCACTTCACAAACGAGGGAAACACAACGGGGCGGCCCTTACGTCCATTGCCCGAGCATGGTCCGCATCCATTCGGTCACGTCCATGCCGTAGGCGGCGTTGAGATAAGCCGGGTTGAACACATGGTCCATATCGCCCTGTGCCAAGGCACGCCTCTCGTACAGAAGGAGCGCCTTCGTGCCATACGCCCTGGCAAGGCTCAGGTCGTGGACCACGGAGATCACTGCCCGGCCCGGCTCTTCCCGCCATCGCGAAACCAGCTCGAACACCTGTTTCTGATAAATCAGGTCCAGATGGTTTGTCGGCTCGTCCAGGATCAGAACCCGTGGGTCTTGGGCAAAGAGCTGGGCCAGAAACACTCGCTGCAACTCTCCGCCCGAGAGATGGAGCACCGACTTGTCAGCCAGGGCGTTCATACCCGTCGCCTCGAGCGCCTGACGAATGCGCTCCTCGCCCTCCGGGTCGCCGTGATCCCGCTTGTAGGCATATCTTCCCAGCCGAACCACCTCGCGGACGGTGAAGGCGTAGCCCACATAATGGTTCTGGGCGAGGATTCCGATATTGCGCGCCAGCTCACCGGGACGCAGCCGACGAATGTCTCCGTCGAGATACGAAATGGTGCCCGAGTATCGAACGGCCCCCGAGATCGCGCGAACCAGTGTCGACTTGCCGCTGCCGTTGGGCCCGACCATCATGAGCCAGTCGCCCTCGTTCAGCTCGAAGCTAACGTCTTGAAATATCGTTGTCTGGCCGAAGGACACGCCAAGACGGTCAACGCTGAGGATTTTCATCTCGCGGTCCTCCCCACCTTATAGTAGATGTAGACAAACAGGATGGCGCCGACAAAGGAAGTGACGACGCCGATGGGAAGCTCCAGTGGCGCGGCAATGGTGCGTGCCACGAGGTCCGCGAGCGTCAAGAAGGTCGCGCCACCGAACATCGATGCCGGAAGCAGCCGTTTGTGGTTGGGGCCGGTCAAGAGACGAATGATATGGGGCGTAACGAGACCCACAAAGCCGATTGTCCCGCCGATGGAGACGCACGCACCGATCAACAGTGACACCGTGACCAGGACGACCAGACGGACCCGCCTCACGTCCACACCCACGTTCATCGCGTTCTCCTCCCCGATGGCAAAGGCGTTCAGCTCTTCCGCCAAACGGATCAGGATGGCGCCGCAGACCGCCAGTACCGCAAACAACACCAGCGCGTCCTGATAGCTGCTGCCCGCCAGAGAGCCCATGGTCCAGAAGGTAATCTGTTTGAGCTTGTCTGGCGCGAAGGTCACCACCAATGACAGAACGCTGGACATGAACATGGAAAACACGATTCCCAATAAGATGATCGTGTTGGTGGAAAAGGAACTGTCCAGCATGTACGAGAGGCTCAAGATCACGATCAAAGACCCGAACGCAAACAACGCCGCCAGAACCACGGAACCGGAAAAGGGGAGCTGGGGAAGCTGAAGGCCGAAGACGATCGCCAACGCAGCACCCAGAGAGGCACCGCTGGAAATGCCCAGTGTCGAGCCGTCGGCCAAAGGGTTCTTCAAAAGTCCCTGCATGGCCGCTCCACACACCGAGAGGGATGCGCCGCTCAGTGCCACGCAGAGCACCCGCGGCAGGCGGACTGACAGCAGGATGGAGGCCGTCCCGGGATCTGCTGCCTGCGCGCCCGTCAGCGCGGCTTTGAAGGCTTGCAAACAATCAGCGACCGAGATGCTGACGCTGCCCACGCAGACCGCAACCGCCATTGCCACCAGCATCAGACCCGCAAGCCCAACCCAGGTCCAGAGTCCGTAACCCTCACGCTTCCGCTTCCCTTCCATGCCTACTTCCCTGCATATAGAAACTCATACAGCTGCCTCGCGCCGTCCGCCAGCCTCGGGCCGGGACGGACCAGCGAGTCGTCGGACAGGTTCAGTATATGGCCGTCCCTCACCGCGCGCAGGTTCTCCCAACCGTCTCTTTCTCGGATCTTTTGCTCGGGCGTCGGCCCACTGCCGGCATACTTTTCCGTGGTCACCATGAATTCGGGGTCGCGCTGGATGACCTGTTCCTCGGAAATGCCTGCCCAACCCTCAACGTCCGCGAAAGCGTTCTTCGCGTGGAGAAGGGACGCCGTCTCGTCCATGAACGTGCCCTTTCCCGCAGTCCAGAGGCCATACTCCAAAGGCGAAATCTCAAAGTAGACCGTGGGCTCATCCGCTATGGCTGCCGCCTTGTCAGACAGCTCCTGAAAATCCCGCTTCATACCGTCAATCACTTCCCGCGCTTCGTCCTCTCGGCCCATGACCTGGCCAATAACGGAGATGGACTCGTATACGCCTTCTATGTCGACCGCATCCGACACCACCACTTGGATGCCTGCCGCCTCGAGCTGCTGAATCTGCTCCGCACTCTGGTCCATCGTATCCATGAAGACCACCTGAGGTGTGAGCGCAACGATCTGCTCGATGTTGGTCTCCGCGCCGGACTGTACCGCGGGCACCGACAACGCCTCTTGGGGATAGTCGCAATACTCACCGCGTCCGACAACGGCGTCCCCAGCACCAATGGCATAGACGATCTCACAGTCTGCCGCCGTGAGGGCAACCACGCGCGTGACGTCTTCGCTCAACTCGACATTTCGCCCCTTCATATCCGTGACCGTTCTGCCTTGGGCGCGAGGGGCACCCCCACACCCCGCAAAGAGCAGAATCACCGCACTCAGAACGATGATGAGCAGCGCTTTGTGTCTCATATACCAAATCCCCTTCCGTTCGGCGGTCGTTCAATAGACAGGCGGCTGATGTCCATCATCTCATAACCTGGCCGGCACCACATGCGAGACCCCACGGCAGGCGCAATCTGGACCGTCACCGCCCGCGACGACGTCCTGAAGTCGCTCGCCGAATGCCACGACCGCGCCGCCAACGGCGTCGCCAACAGCCTCCCCGACAGGACCTCCGAGCTCGACCGGATACCGCTTCGCACCATGACCGACCTCGCCGAGCGCGAGGGCGAGGCCCTGCTCGCCGACCAGACCAAATGGGCGAGGCGCGTCCTCTCGTTCCACGGGTGGGACCCCGACACGCTGCTGCCGACGCCCGCCGCCGAGCTCGCGCCGGGCGTCGACGCGTTCGACCCGTCCTCGTACGCGCCACCCGCGGGCGATGGGCACGCGCAATGCGTCTCCGACGCCGTCGTTGCGTTCAACTCCAGGAGGGACGACGAGCGCGAGCGCATACCCGAGGGCTCCGAGCCGGACGCGGAATCGGCCGCCTGCCTGTCGCTCGACGGCGGCGTCGACATACGGACGTGCGTGCGGGACCTGCTCTCGTTCTGCCCGGTGATCGTGATCCTCGACTGGCTCCATCTCCTGAAACACTGCCGGGCGCCGCTCAGCATGGCACCCGAGGGCGGCAAGAGGAACCGCCCGATGCAGCACGAGGTCAGGCGCCGGCTCTTCCGCATGCTCTGGGCCGGCAACGTCCAGGCCATGATCGAGTACCTCGAGGGGCTCGGGGACGACAAGGCCAGGTTCCGCCCCCGCCTCGACGAGCTCGTCCGCTACCTCAAGGCCCGTGAGCCGCAGATCGCGTGCTACGCGGTGCGCCGCGGCCTCGGACTGCGCATCTCCAGCAACAAGGTCGAGAAGGCCAACGACCTCGTCGTCTCGTCACGCCAGAAGCACGGCGGGACGGGCTGGTCGAGGCGGGGTAGCTGGTCGAGCGCGGCCGTGAGGGCGCTCTACCTGGACGGCGAGTCGGAGACATGGCTCACCGGGGGAAGGAGGCCGCGCTGCCTGCAGAGGGAGTACGGCAAGCTGTTCGCCCCGCCGGCCGCCGCGCAAGCGTCACACGGAATCGTTGGTGATGGTATCGTTCACTTGCTTACCCGCACAGGTCGAAAGCGTTGCGTACCGAGACGATGGTTGGCATGCGAAAACTCGAGGTCAGTATATGCACTCACCTATAAGGAGCCTCGAAGACGCCTTGCGATAACCGCGTCAGACAACGGATGCGCTGTCGGAGCAAATCCGAAGTCCTTACCGAAGGAGAACCAGAACATAAGGAGAGTGAAATCGAGCTTGCGTACCAATGCTATCCCGTCTGGCTCTACGACGAGGAGGGGCTTGCAGGGAGTTGCGCTCTCCCGTCGGGGCTGTCGGGCGACCATGGACTCGACGAGAGGTTTCGCTC
>Ga0326512_10002839_pt1 | contig 12806 bp, 7 predicted proteins | sample 1_2617_0518_D_FD_203652 | JGI IMG/M metagenome (GOLD analysis project Ga0326512, IMG submission 203652) | Bovine rumen microbial communities from UC Davis, California, United States - 1_2617_0518 | ecosystem: Host-associated > Mammals > Digestive system > Stomach > Rumen | place: USA: California... | reverse complement strand
GAGGCGGAAGCCTCCCTTTCCCAGTGGGAAGCCGCCGTGGAAAGCATTACGGCGGAGAGGGACAAGCTGATCGAATCCATCAGCGCCGAGATCGACCTCCACGCCAAATACGACGAGATCGAGGAGACAAAGGCCCAGGTGGAATCCCTTCAGAAGAAGGATACCAGGACCAAGGTCAAATCTCCCATAGCCGGAAGGATCGTTTCCCTTTCCTACAGCGCCGGGGACGAGACGTCGCCCGACACGGAGGCAGCCGTGATCCAGCCCGAGGGCTCGGCCATGACGGTCCATTTTTCCGTGACCAAGGAGCAGGCCGCCAACCTCAAGACCGGAACGGCCGCAGAAGCCCAGAACGCCTGGTACTATGAGGACTTCAGCGCCAGGCTGGAAGCCATCAACCGCGACCCGGAAAACAAGGACAACCGGATCCTGGTCTTTTCCGTCGTCTGCCCCGAGGTGGAGGCGGGAGACAACATCGCTCTGACCGTGCCCCAGAATTCCGTATACTATGACTATATCGTCCCCAATTCGGCTATCCACGAGGACAATCAGGGCAAGTTCATCCTGATCGTGGAGAGTAAGCAGTCCCCCCTGGGCAACCGCTATGTGGCCTCCAGGGTCAACGTGGACGTACTGGCCTCGGACGAGAGCGTGTCCGCTATTTCGGCCATCCTTCTGGGATATGAATATGTGATCACCAACGCCACAAAGCCGGTCTCTGCCGGCGAGCAGGTAAGGCTTGCGGAGGATGCAGATGTCTGATAAAGCAAAAGCCTCCGGGAAACGTTCCCGGCGGACCATGATCCTGGTGGGGACCGGTCTGTTCTTTCTGCTGCTGGCTGCCTCCATCGGCGTCATAAAACGCCACTTTGCAGAGTCTCTCTACGATCAGGGAGAAGGAGAAAGATGGGGGCTTGACGGCGGTGCTGCCCAGATCAGCTGCTTTTACGGCAGCACGCAGACCCTTAAGGAAGAGGATATCCCGGAGCTCAACTATCAGCTGGAGGAGATCCTGAAGGGCAGATCCATATCCCAGGAGACTCTGGGAGTGCCGGAGACGGCCAGGCTCTTTGCCCTGGGCTACAGCGGCCTGGGACAGGTGGAGATCACCGGCGGCGACAGGACCTTTACAGTGAACGCGGTGGGAGCGGGAGGAGACTTTTTCCTCTTTCACCCCGTAAGGCTCCTGAGCGGGTCCTATTTTTCCGGGGACGATCTGATGAAGGACCGGGTCCTCATCGACGAGGAGACAGCCTGGACCCTGTACGGATCCCCCGACTGTGTGGGAAAGTCTCTGGATATCAGCGGGGTTCCCCACTATATCTCCGGCGTATACCGGAGAGAGGACGACTCCCTGACCAGAAAGGCGGGCTCTGCCAGGTCTCTGGTCTATATTTCCTTTGATTCACTTTCCAGATACAGCTCCGGAGGCTTTGTGACAGCCGCCTATTCCGAGACCAGCGCGGTCAGGGAAGACGCGGGGCTTTCCGAAGACGGGGGAGACGCTTCCCCTGCCGGGGACGATACATCTGCTCCGGCTGAAGAAGGAACTGGGATCACCTGCCTGGAAGTCGTCCTTCCCAATCCCGTGGACGGCTTTGCCCTGGGGATCATGAAGGAGGCGCTGGGCAGCGGATCCGGCGCAGCCCTGGTGGACAATACCGCCAGATACAGAGACGAAGCCCTGCTGGATATCTTCCTGGGCTTTACCTCCAGGGGCATGCAGACGACCGGGATTTCCTTCCCCTTCTGGGAGAACAGGGCCAGAGCCTGGGAAAATATCCTGTCCCTGGTCTTTATGGCCTACTGTCTGTGCCTGTTCGCTGCGGCCGTGGTCCTGGTGATCCTGATCGTCTCCTGGTACAGACATAAGAAATGGAATACCGGCTCTCTGGCCAAAAAGGCTTCGGACTGGATCTATGACAGGCAGTCCGAGAGGGCAAGGATCGCCGCCATGAAAGAGGGCGGTGCCGGGCGGATCTCCGCGGACGAGGCAGATCCTGACTCTGATTTCAGTGATTCCTACGATACGGACGACGACAGCTTTGATTTTTACGACGAGGAAGATGGTCCGGATCTGGAAGATCAGTGGTTTGCGGCTCCGGGAGCGGACAGAAAGGAAGCTCCCCCCGCTGATACAGAAGGCAGCACAAACGCGACGGAAAATGAGAAAGGTTACGAAAATGAAGAATAAGAAAAAAATGATCAGCCTGCTCCTGGCGGGCGTCATGGCTCTGTCCCTGGCCGCATGCGGCGGCGGGCAGACAGGAGAAGGCGGCGGAAAGACCGATGAGGCTCCGGCCTCCTCCTCCGAGATCAGCACTGCGGTAGCCTCCGGAAAGATCGTATATACCGACAGTGAGATCGCCATCGAAGAGCTGGAAGCCAAGAACTATGTCTACGAGATCTCCTATATGGCCGCCTTCGGCGACGAGATCCGGGGCTACGGCTTCTACTACGACCCTGCGGACGGCAGCCAGGTGGATTTCCTGTGCAGCTTCAAGAGCGACGGGTCGGATATGAAGATCACCCCTCTTGACCTGGTGTACGACGGCTACAATACCTACTACAGCAACTATGTCATGGATTCCGAGGGCGGCATCTATTTCATCAAGCAGACCATGGGCGACATGGAGGGAGAGGAAGAAATAGAGGAAATGACGGAAGAGGAGGAGTATGACTACTTCCTCGATGCCGAGGAGACCTTCTCCCTGATCAGGGCGGATGAAAACGGCAAGGTCCTCTGGTCCTCCGACATCGACTTTGGCGAAGAGGACAGCGAATATGCCTTCCCCGCCGTTTACGGCCTTGCCTGGTCCGACCGGGCCGGCCTGTATGTGTCCACATCTGTGGGCATCCTTCGGTACGATCCCCAGAACGGCGATCTTCTTGGAACGCTGGAGGGCACAGAGGGCATGTCCGAGTGCCAGATGCATGTCATGGCAGACGGAAATCTCCTTCTGATCTACAACAACGGCGAGGGCTATGAGTACACCCTGGTCGATGCCGAAAACGGCGGCACTTCCGAAATCGAAGTCAGCCCCGATGTCCGCATCGACTATAACTTCAGCCTGTATCCCGGCAGGAACTCCGACCTTCTGCTGGCGGATTCCAACGGCATCTACACCTACAACTTCGGCGACAACGCCATGGTGGAGATCGTCAACTTCATCGGCACCGAGATGGACGTCAGCTTTGTGGGCTCCATGGTGGAGATGGAAGACGGAAAGATCGCCCTCATGGTCATGGAGGCCACCTCCGGCCTGCAGAAGCTCCATATCCTGACCCCTGTGGATTCCTCCACCGTCAAGGAAAGAAAAGAGCTGAAGCTGTCCTGCTACTACATGGATGCCAACGCCCGCAGAGTGATCATCAACTTCAACAAGACCAACGAGGAATACAAGATCATCGTCAACGACTATTCCAAGTTTGACGATGTCTCCAGCGTGGATTACGCTTCCGCCTCCCAGGGCGCGGCCCAGTTCAATACCGACATCATCTCCGGCAATGTTCCGGACATCGTGATCCTGTCGGGAGATATGTTCCCCGAGAACTATATCAGCAAGGGCATCTTTGAGGATATGGCTCCTTACCTGGAGAAGGATCCGGAGCTGTCCGGCAAGGAATATCTGACCAACATCTTCGACGCGGTCAATCCCTGGGGCGGACTCTACGTCCTTTCCCCTTCCTTCACCCTGGCCGCCATGCTGGGCAAGGAAGAGTATATCGGAGACGGCATCGATCTGGACCAGCTGATCAGGCTCGCTGACCAGAAGGGCATCGAGTATAAGGATATCTTTACCTTTGAGCTCAGGAACGCCATCCTCTACAACGCCATGATGCTGAACGGCAGCGAGTTCATCGACCTTTCCAGCGGCAAGTGCCGGTTCGACTCCGAGGAATTTATCAATCTTCTGGAGTTCACCAACAAGCTGCCGGCGGACTATTCCGAGGAGACGGAAGATGACTACGGCGCCTATGAGTCCTACTACAGAGACGACAGAGCCCTGCTGGCCATGTCCTATCTGTACAGCTTCGACTCCTACAAGGAAGCCGTGCAGGCAACTTTCGGCACCGACGTATCCATCACGGGCTTCCCGTCCGCTGCAAAGAGCACCGCTTCCGTTTATCCCGAGCTCAGGATCTGCATGTCCTCCACTTCTTCCGAAAAAGAGGGCGCATGGCAGTTCATCCGCAGCTTCCTGACGGACGAGTACCAGGAGAGCATCTACAACAACGAAATGTCCACGGCCTTCCCCGTATCCGTGCCCGCTCTGGAAGCCATGGCCAAGGCCTCCACGGAGCAGCAGTACTATACGGACGAATTCGGACTGGAGCAGCCCGAGAATCCTCTGGTGACCGTGGGCGGCGTGGACATAGAGCTGGTCCCTCTTGGGAAGAAAGAGGCCCAGAAGCTGGTGGACGTTTTAAAGAGCGTCGACCATACCGCCTATACCAACTATGAAGTCATGGACATCGTGATCGAAGAAGCCGAATCCTACTGGAACGGAGAAAAGTCCTCCAGGGAAGTGGCGGATATCATCCAGAGCCGTATTTCCATCTTCATCAATGAAAACAGCTGATTGAAAGTGAGTTTTTTATGACAGATAGAAACCAGGAATGCATTCGTAATTTCTGCATCGTAGCCCACATAGACCATGGCAAGTCCACCCTGGCAGACAGGATGATCGAAAAGACGGGCCTCCTGACCAGCAGGGAAATGCAGGATCAGGTCCTCGACAACATGGATCTGGAAAGGGAGCGGGGCATTACGATCAAATCCCAGGCAGTCCGTCTGATCTACAAGGCCAGAAACGGCAGGGAGTATACTTTCAACCTGATCGACACCCCCGGACATGTTGACTTCAACTATGAGGTCAACCGGTCCCTGGCGGCCTGCGACGGAGCCATTCTGGTGGTGGACGCCACCCAGGGCATCCAGGCCCAGACCCTGGCCAATGTCTATCTGGCCCTGGAGCAGGACCTGGACGTATTTCCTGTCATCAACAAGATCGACCTGCCCTCCGCCATGCCGGATGCGGTCAGGACCGAGATCGAGGACGTGATTGGCATCGAGGCCGAGGACGCTCCCCTGATCTCCGCCAAGCAGGGCATCGGCATCGAGGACGTGCTGGAAGCCGTGGTGGAAAAGATCCCGGCTCCGGACGGAGACCCGGACGCTCCCTTAAAGGCCCTGATCTTCGACTCCCTCTATGATCCCTACAAGGGCGTCATCGTGTTCGTAAGGCTTCGGGACGGAGTCATCCGGAGAGGCACACGGGTCCGCATGATGGCCACCGGCGCTGTGGAGGAAGTGGTGGAAGTGGGCTACTTCGGCCCCGGCCAGTTCATTCCCTGCGAAGAGCTTTCGGCAGGCATGGTAGGCTACTTTACCGCCTCCATCAAGAACATCCGGGACGCCAGGGTAGGCGATACCGTGACCGAGGACGAGAGGCCCTGCAGCGCCCCCCTTCCGGGCTACAAGAGCCCCCAGCCCATGGTCTACTGCGGCCTTTATCCCGCGGACAGCGCCAGGTACCCGGACCTTCGGGACGCTCTGGAAAAGCTCCAGCTCAACGACGCCTCCCTTTTCTTCGAGCCCGAGACCTCTCTGGCTCTGGGCTTCGGCTTCCGCTGCGGCTTCCTGGGCCTTCTCCACATGGAGGTCATCCTGCAGCGCCTGGAGAGAGAGTACGACCTGGATCTGATCTCCACCTCCCCGGGGGTCGTCTACAAGGTCTATAAGACAGACGGCACCATGATCGAACTGACCAACCCTTCCAACCTGCCCGATGTGACTCTGATCGAGCACATGGAGGAGCCCATCGTCAGCGCCGAGATCATGGTCACCACCGAGTTCATCGGTCCCATCATGCAGCTCTGCCAGGAGCGCAGAGGGGTCTATATCTCTACGGAATACATCGAACAGACCAGGGCGGTCCTTCATTACGACCTGCCCCTGAATGAGATCATCTATGACTTCTTCGACGCCTTGAAGTCCAGGTCCAGGGGCTACGCCTCCTTCGACTATGAGCTCAAGGGCTACGAGACCTCCAGGCTGGTCCGCATGGACATCCTGGTCAACAAGGAACCGGTGGACGCCCTTTCCTTCATCGTCCATGCGGACGGCGCCTATGACAGAGGCCGCCGCATGTGCGAGCGCCTCAAGGACGAGATCCCCAGACAGCTCTTCGACGTGCCCATCCAGGCCGCCGTGGGCGGCAGGATCATTGCCCGCGAGACCATCCGCCAGCTCCGCAAGGACGTCCTGGCCAAGTGCTACGGCGGCGACATTTCCAGAAAGAAGAAGCTTCTGGAAAAGCAGAAGGAAGGCAAGCGCCGCATGCAGGTGGTAGGAAACGTGGAGATCCCCAAGGAGGCCTTCATGAACGTCCTGAAGCTGGATTCCGGAAACTGAGGGCGGCAGCCATGGACCGGAGCCTTTCTTTGTATATTCATTACCCTTTCTGCGTACGCAAGTGCAGGTACTGCGACTTTCTCTCAGGCCCTGCGGACTCTGCGGCCAGAAAGGCATATCTGGGGGCACTGGAGAGAGAGATCTCTCTGGTGCCCGAATTTATAGGAAAAAGACCTGTCAGGACCCTCTTTTTCGGAGGCGGGACCCCCTCTCTGATGGAGGAAGGAGAACTTTCCTCTCTGATGGAGGCGCTCTGCAGTAAATTTACCTTTGAAGAGGGTGCGGAGATCAGCATGGAGGTCAACCCGGGAACGGCGGACCTTTCAAAGCTGAGAGCCTTCAGAAAGCAGGGGATCAACCGCCTGTCCATAGGCGTCCAGTCCTTCCATGACCAGGAGCTGGCCCTGCTGGGCAGGATCCACAGGGCGGAGGATGCGGTCAGGATCTTTCATGAGGCCAGGCAGGCGGGCTTTGACAATTTGAACCTGGATCTGATGAGCGCCCTGCCGGGACAGAGTCCGGAGAAATGGCGGGACAGCCTGGAAAAGGCCTGCAGTCTGGGACCGGAGCACATCTCTGCCTACAGCCTGATCATAGAAGAGGGGACTCCCTTTGCTTCCATGGAACTGCCTCCCCTGCCGGGCGAGGAAGAGGACAGGCGCATGTATCACGAGACGGGAGAGATCCTTTTATCCCGCGGCTATGAGCGCTATGAGATCTCCAACTATGCAAGGCCCGGCTTTGCCTGCAGGCACAACTGCGTCTACTGGACCTGCAGGGACTATCTGGGACTGGGCCTGGGCGCATCCTCCCTGATGGGGGAGAGCCGCTTCGACTGCGTAAGCTCCATGAAGGACTATCTGTCGGCCGGAAGGTGGGAGGATTTTCATGAGGAGAAGATCCCTCTGACCCTTGAGGACCGGATGGAGGAATTCATGTTCCTGGGACTTCGCATGACAGAAGGGATCCGCACAGGGGACTTCGAAGAGCGCTTCCATGTGCCCTTTGAAGAGATCTATGGGAAGACCGCGGAAAAGCACCTGAAGGAAGGCCTGCTGGCCGAAGACATGGGAAGACTCTTTCTGACGGAAAGGGGCCTGGACATAGCCAACTATGTCATGTCCGACTACATCCTGGACAGATAAGAAGCCCTTCGGAAGCGTTTTTAACGGAAAACGGCATTCCGGATGCCGCCCCTGATAGTTCTTTTTGCTTTCAGCAGACATTTACCGGGTCATATATGGTATGATACAGGGCAGGAAGGAAAGGTCCGCGGGACCTTCTTTCCTGTCTTTTTTCCTTTCCGGGCGTCCGCCCGCCTTTTCCCCCATGCAGTTTTATTAAAGAAGGAATGCATGACCATTCCTTTATTTTTGCATGTCCGCAGCAGCGGAAGGAGGAAAAGGATGAACGGAAAAGACAGCTTCGATCCCTGGGGCCTCTGGCTTTCCCAGGCGGAGGGGATCGGGACCAGAACGGCCCTGCGGCTCTTCGGGGCCTTCCGGAGGCTTTCCGGAGAAGAGGGAGAAAAATCGGTCTACGAACTGGCTCAGGCCATGGAAAAGAGCGGCTTTGCAAGGCAGCTTTACGAAATGGGAGAAAAGGACCTGAGGGATCTGTCCCGGGCGGCCCTGGGAGAGCGGGGGGCTATGAAGGTTCCGGAAATATTAAAAAAGGCAAAGAGGATCAGCCCGCAGGAGGCGGCAGAGGACCTTTCCCGGCGGGGGATGGCTTTTGTTTCCCTGGAGGATCCGGCCTATCCCGCAAGGCTCCGGGCCATACCGGATATGCCCCTGGGCCTTTACTATAAGGGAAGGCTGCCGGATCCCTCGGCGCCTGCGGCGGCGGTCATAGGCTCCAGAAGGGCTGACCGCTACGGCCTGGAACAGGCGGAGCGCTTTGCTGCGGCCCTGTCCCGGCAGGGCGTTATCGTCATCAGCGGCATGGCCCTGGGGGTGGACGGGGCCGCAGGCAGGGCAGCCCTGAAGGCGGGGGGAGCGTCCTTTGCCGTTCTGGGGTCCGGTGCGGACGTCTGCTACCCTCCGGCAAACAGGGACCTCTATGACCTCCTTTCCCGGAGGGGAGGGATCCTTTCCGAATACGTCCCGGGCACCCAGGCAAGGCCCGGCCTTTTTCCGCCCCGAAACCGGATCATCTCCGGCCTTTCGGACCTGGTCCTGGTGATCGAAGCCAGGGCCGGCTCCGGGACCCTGATCACCACGGACTATGCCCTGGCCCAGGGGAGGGAGGTCTTTGCCTTGCCGGGCCGGGTCACGGACCCGCTTTCGGAGGGATGCAACCGCCTGCTCTCCCAGGGAGCCTCTATAGCTCTGGATCCAAAGGACCTGACAGAGCGGTTTTTCGGCATCCGGGAGGGGGATCCGCCCCGGAAAAAGAAAAAAGAAGAAGGCGGCAGCCAGCGGAAGGCCCGGGGCATCCATGAGATCCAGCAGATGGTCTTTTCGGTCCTGTCAGAGGAAAGGCCCATGTGCGAAGCAGAGATCCTTTTAAGATGCGGCAGCGGTATCTGGGGCCTTGAGGAGAACCTCGGGAGCGCCCTGATGCTGCTGGTCCTTCAGGACCTGGCGGAGGAAAGGGAGGGCGGATATATAAAAAGGCCCGGGGCGGGAGAACCCTTCTGAACAGGCATCTCTTCTGCTTACTGATCCTCAGATGTCCCCGGTTTATCCTCAGCTGTCCTCAGCTTATACTGCGGGCTTCTTTTTTAAATCTTTACATTGGTTTATAAAAATTGTAGAATGAATAGTTGTGAAATTGCCGAAGGCAGAGAGGAAATATACCGATATGGCACTTATTAAGAAACCTGTTACAGGCATGAAGGACATCATGCCTGAAGAAATGGAAATCAGAGACTACGCCCAGTCTGTCATCAGAAAGACCTACGGAGAGTTCGGATTCCAGTCTATTGAGACCCCCTGTGTGGAAAGCATCCAGAACCTGACCAGCAAGCAGGGCGGAGACAACGAAAAGCTGATCTTCAAGATCCTCAAGAGGGGCGAAAAGCTGAAGCTCGATACGGCCCAGTCCGAAGCCGACCTGGTGGACGGAGGCCTTCGCTACGACCTGACCGTTCCCCTGGTCCGTTATTATTCCAACCACGCCAATGAGCTGCCCGCTCCCTTCAAGGCCCTGCAGATGGGCAATGTCTGGAGAGCGGACCGTCCCCAGAAGGGACGCTACCGCCAGTTCATGCAGTGCGATATCGATATCATCGGCGAGCCCACCAATCTGGCGGAGATCGAACTGATCCTGGCCACCACCACCACTCTGGGAAGGCTGGGCTTTAAGAACTTCCAGATCCGCATCAACGAAAGACGCCTTCTCAAGGCCATGGCAGCCTGGAGCGGCTTCCCGGCAGAGCGTTTCGACGAGGTCTTCATCATCCTGGACAAGATGGACAAGATCGGCATGGACGGAGCTGCCAGGGAACTTGTTGAAAGCGGCTTCTCACAGGAAAGCACCGACGCCTACATCGGTCTCTTCAGGGGACTGGAGGAAGCAGGCGATAAACTGGCCTATCTGGAAGAGAAACTCTCCGGCGTCATTGAGCCCGATGTTATTCCGGACCTCCGGGAAGTCATCGAATCCGTGGACGCGGTAAAGAGCGCCGACTTCCATATGGTCTTCGACCCCACCATCGTCAGAGGCATGTCCTATTATACAGGCACCATCTTCGAGATCGCCATGCCCGAACTGGGCATCAGCTGCGGAGGCGGCGGACGCTATGACGGCATGGTAGGAAAGTTCACCGGCCGGGACGTGCCGGCCTGCGGCTTCTCCATCGGCTTCGAGCGCATCATCCTGATCCTTATGGAGCAGGGCTATAAGATCCCCGGCGCCGCTAAAAAGACAGCCTACCTGATCGAAAAGAACATGCCCGCAGACCGTATGAGAGAAGTCCTGGCAAAGGCCCAGAAGGCCAGAGAGGAGGGCGGACAGGTCCTGATCGCCCGCATGGCCAAGAACAAGAAGTTCCAGAAGCAGCAGCTGACGGACAGGGGCTATGAGGAATTCGTGGAGTTCTACAACAATCCTCTTAACTGAAACCAATCCGCCCCGTCCCGGTTTTCCGGGGCGGCGGCGTGCGCATAAGGAAAGGAAGAAACTATGGCAGAATCAATGAAAGGCCTGAAGCGCACTTGCAGATGCGCAGAACTGACAAACGAGAACATCGGCCAGACAGTGACAGTGATGGGCTGGGTGCAGAAGCAGAGAAACAAGGGCGGCATCGTCTTCGTGGACCTGAGAGACAGAAGCGGCATCATCCAGCTGATCTATGAAGAAGCGGACTGCGGCAGCGCGAACATGGAAAAGGCAGCCGCCATGCGGTCCGAGTTCGTCGTGGCCGCCACAGGCACCGTCACCGCCAGAAGCGGCGCCGTCAATAAGAACATTCCCACAGGAGACATCGAGATCCGCGTGACCGATACCAGGATCCTGTCCGAATCCGAGACACCGCCCTTCGCCATCGAGGAAAACTCCAAGACCAGGGAAGAGCTCCGTCTCAAATACCGCAGCCTGGACCTGCGCCGTCCCGACCTGCAGAGGAGACTGATCCTCCGCAGCCAGATCACCCGCTACATCCGCGAGTTCATGACCGCAGAGGGCTTCCTGGAGATCGAGACTCCCGTCCTGTGCAAGTCCACTCCCGAGGGCGCAAGAGACTATCTGGTCCCTTCCCGTGTCCGTCCCGGCACCTTCTACGCCCTGCCCCAGTCGCCCCAGCTCTTCAAGCAGCTGCTGATGGCTTCCGGCTATGACAGATATTTCCAGATCGCCAAGTGCTTCCGCGACGAGGACCTGCGTGCCGACAGGCAGCCCGAGTTCACCCAGCTGGATATGGAATTCTCCTTCGTGGACGAAGAAGACGTCATGGAGACCAACGAAAGACTGATCCAGTACGTGTGCAAAAAGGCCATCGGACTGGACGTGCAGCTTCCTCTTCCCAGGATCAAATGGATCGACGCCATGAACAACTACGGCTCCGATAAGCCCGACACCCGCTTCGGCATGACCCTGAAGGATGTGACGGACATCGCAGCCGGGTGCGAATTCCCTCCCTTCCGTGAGGCAGCAGATACAAAAGGCTGCTCCGTCCGCGCCATCGTGGCTCCCGGCGAAGCCGGCATGGCCAGAAAGAAGATCGACAAATATACAGAGATGGTCAAGGGCTACGGCGCCAAGGGCCTTCCCTACATCGCAGTGAAGGAAGACGGCATCAAGTGCTCCTTCGCCAAGTTCATGAAGGAAGAGGAGATAGCGGCCCTGGTAGAGAGGACCGGTGCCCAGAAGGGCGACCTGATCTTCTTTGCCTCCGACAAGACCCCTCTGGTATGGAACGTGCTGGGCGCCCTGCGTCTGAAGCTGGGCGACGACCTGGGCCTGATCGACCACGACAAGTTCAACTTCCTCTGGGTGGTGGAATTCCCTCTGCTGGAGTGGTCCGAGGAGGAGAACCGTTTCGTGGCCATGCACCATCCCTTCACCATGCCCATGGAAGAAGACTGGGCCAATATCGATTCCGATCCCGGCTCTGTCCGTGCCAAGGCCTATGACATCGTCCTCAACGGCGTGGAACTGGGCGGCGGCTCTGTCCGTATCCACCAGAACGATATCCAGGAGAAGATGTTCCAGGTCATCGGTCTGACCAGGGAAGAAGCGGAAGAGAAGTTCGGCTTCCTTCTGACCGCCTTCAAGTACGGCGTTCCTCCTCACGCGGGACTGGCCTACGGTCTGGACCGTATGGTCATGCTGCTGACAAAGGCAGACAGCATTCGCGACGTCATCGCCTTCCCCAAGAACAAGGACGCGGCCGACCTCATGAGCGGCGCACCCGACGTGGTGGATCCCAGGCAGCTGGAAGAGCTTTATCTGAACGTGGAGACTCCTGAAGGAAAGTGATATTCAGGAAACATTCCTTTCTGAAAAAGAAGCAGGGCGCTGTACCGGACCGGTACAGCGCCCTGTTTCAAAGTCCGGAGGCTTTATGCCTCGCGGATGATTTCGATATGGTCCGGAAGGGAGGAGGCGCATACGCTGAGGGCGTAGCCCCCGGGTCCCTCCAGGATCCGGAAAACGGCCGGGGGATCCTGGTCCCTCCCGGGAAGGATCCTTCCCGATCCCAGGTCCGCCCCGAAGCTGTCAAGGCCGCCTCCCAGGCCCTTTCCCGTGAATTTGAGATAGGACTCCTTGACGGTCCAGAGGCGGAAGAAGTAATCGCCCCGTTCCTCCTCCTTCAGGGAGAGGAGGGCGTCCTTTTCCTCCGGGCAAAAGAACCGCTCCGAAAGGCGCAGGTAGCGGTCCTTATAGGGCAGGATCTTCTGCAAATCCAGCCCCACCTCCCCCTCGTCGGAGAGGGCAAAGGCCG
>Ga0326512_10002838_pt1 | contig 12811 bp, 5 predicted proteins | sample 1_2617_0518_D_FD_203652 | JGI IMG/M metagenome (GOLD analysis project Ga0326512, IMG submission 203652) | Bovine rumen microbial communities from UC Davis, California, United States - 1_2617_0518 | ecosystem: Host-associated > Mammals > Digestive system > Stomach > Rumen | place: USA: California... | reverse complement strand
CTGAATATGGCTCACACACCTCTAAGGGTACTGCTGTTGAAGTCTCTGGACGTAAGACAGAATATGATGCTTATGAAAAGGACGCTGATGGAAACATCATCGAATCAACCCGTCACAAAGAGTATAACGACCCAATACTTACAGCTGAAGAGGCTGCTGTACCTACTCTCAATGCCGTAATGGGTCAGGATGACGAATGGCAGCCAACACTCCTTACAGAGCAGGCTCCTGTTCCTGGCAACGTAGCTGCTACAAATGCTACCATCACATGGGATGACAGCAACTACACTCTCTTGTGGGCTGTCTGCAAGGATGGTAAGGTGATTGCCTTCACTACAACTCCTTCTTATACAGCAACAGAAGTAGGTGAGTATGCTGTCCGTGCTGCCAACGAAATGGGTGGCTTGGGTGAGATGTCTCAGGTTGTTACTGTAAGCGATGTTACTGGCATCAAGGTAAGTGGCGGCAATGATGCTTCTACAACAGTTAAGGCTGTTTACTCTATCGATGGCAGACCTCTGCAGCAGTTGCAGCAAGGTGTCAACATCGTTAAGATGAGCGACGGCACAGTTAAGAAGATCGTCATCGGTCAGTAAAAAAAGCATAAAATATACATAAAAAAGGGATGTGTCATGAAATTGGCACATCCTTTTTTTTTACCTCTCACTTATTGATGAAATCGGGGATATTTTCTGTTTTTCCACTTTTCGCACCAATAATTCCCCCTTCGAGCCCTTATATAAAGAGTACCTTTGCAAATGGAAATCGAGAACAATATAAATATTTTGTCCTCGTTTACTCGCAACATTGTACCAAGAAACCTAAAAACAACATTAATTTATAACACGTATGAAACAAGTCAAAAACACGATGCTTCTCTTAGCTTTGGCTACTACGCTGACAGCAGAAGCACAAGACATCAACAGTTTTCCATGGCTCGATCGTAGCAAGTCGTTCAAAGAACGCGCTACGTTGCTTGTAAAAGAACTTACTCTGGAGGAGAAGGCCGGACAGTTTGGCTCTGTTGTCACCGATCAGGTGGAGCGCAACGGTGTCATCATTCTGCCTCACTACCAATACTGGAACGAGGCCATTCATGGTTATGCTCGTATGGGTAATGCTACCAGTTTCCCTGAATCGAAGGGTATGTCGGCTACGTGGAACCCTGAACTGGTGTATCAGTGTGCTGATGCCATTTCAACAGAGGCACGTGCGTACCATATATATAAAACTAATCAGCGCAACTCCTTAGTCAAGGGATGGAAAATAGGCTTGAATGTGTGGTCACCAACCATCAATATGGCTCGCGATCCTCGTTGGGGACGTGAAGAGGAGAATTATGGCGAGGACCCCTTCCTTTGCGGCATGCTCGCCACACAGTTTGTCAAAGGCATACAGGGCGAACAGACAATAGACAATCCATATTTTAAAATTGTGGCATGTGCCAAGCACTTTGCTGCCAATAACTACGAGCAGGGTCGTCACTCTACAACTTCGTTTGTAACGGAGAAGAATATGCGTGAATACTACCTGCCCGCTTTCGAGATGTGTGTTCGTGACGCCAACGTACAGAGTGTGATGTCGGCATATAATGCCCTATCTAACGATATCAATGAGAAGAATGCCGTTGGCGCAGGAGCTGTTAACGGTAAGGGTGGCCTGCCTTGTTCTGGCAATAAGATGCTGTTGACAGATATCCTGCGTAAGGAGTGGGGCTTTGGTGGATATGTTACCAGCGACTGCGCTGCCGTCAGCGATGTATATCGTGCAACCAAGCACCTGTATTTTGGCAGTTATACCGCAGGAACTGTTGCAACGGGAGCTGCAGAATGGAAAGACCCATATCAGAATGCCTCCGATGGTGACAAGATGATGGAGGCTCGCGCTACAGCCTTGTGCCTGAATGCCGGTCTTAATTCTAACTGTGAACAATACAGTTCTTCTGCCGTACTACAGCGTGCGTTGCGCAATGCTTTGTCGAATGAATACAAAGAAAAAGACGAGCTTGGCTTTGTCAACCTCACGGAGGAGACTGTTGATAAAGCACTCATCGAACTGCTTACCACCCGTTTCGCCCTGGGTGAGTTTGATGAGGACTATGTGAATGTCCCTTGGAACAATGTATCAGAGAGCGATATTGAAAAAGAAGAGCATCAAGCACTCGCACTGAAGGCTGCACAGGAGTCTATGACGCTGATGAAGAACGAAGGTAATCTGCTGCCGATTGCAGCCGACAAGAAAGTGGCACTCATCGGTCCGTATGCAAACGCTATAATGTTGGGTGACTATTCTGGCACTCCTACTTATACCACCACTCCTTATGAGGCCTTTGCGAAGAAGATGAACTTCGAATTGGTTGAGGGCAACATGGCAAACTCCCTGAATGCTGTTCCTTTTTCTGAGGCTGTCGTTTCAAAGCGCGGTGCAAGCAACAACGACAAGGGTGCCGGCAATCTTGAAAATACCGCTCCTGGTGATATTTTCCTCTATAAGGATGTAAATTTCGGAGAAATGGGATGCACAAAATTTGAGATGTCTTGCGGAGCCAAGAATACAGGTGTTGGCACCGTCAGCTTCATCCTCGACTCTAAGGATGGCACTCCTTTCCTTACTGTTGACAATAAGGATACGGGCGGCTGGACAAAATGGGCTACCGTCACCCAAGACCTCAACGCTGCCATACAGGAGAAACTTAAAGGCACTCACGACCTGTATGTGAAGTTTGGCGGTTCCAACAGCTATGTAGGCAACTACCAGTATTTCCACTTCTCTAATCCTGATGAGGAACTGATTCCTGCCATTGAGACGCAAGGTCCTCTCTATATGGTGCAGACAAGTAGTGCAGTCAATGAGAAGGCTACCGATGCAATGATTCAGCGTGCTGTCGCTGCCGCACAGAAAGCAGACTATGTTGTCTTCGTAGGCGGTACCGACTACAGCAAACCTGATACCCACGAGACGGGCACAGAAGGACACGACCGTTGGGTTATTACCCTGCCAGGCAATCAGGCTGACGTTATCAATGCCCTGCACAATGCCAATCCGAATACTATTGTAGTACTTGAAAGTGGTTCGTCACTCGACCTCACAGCAATCAATACTGTTCCTGCTATCCTTGAAGCATGGTATGGCGGACAGGCACAGGGGCAGGCAATCTGCGACGCTATATTCGGTGACATCAACCCTTCTGGTCACCTGACCTCTACTTGGTATGCTGACGTCAATGAACTTCCGCAGGCTTCCGAGTCAAAACTTGGCAAGAACGGTTCAAATGGATTGATGGAGTACAATATCGACGATTGGGGCTACACATATATGTATTATGGCAAGGCTACCAAGAAACAGCAGAAGGGTACACCGCAATTTCCATTCGGATACGGTCTGTCATACACCACATTCTCTTACACTGATGCCAGTGCCACAGCACCAACATACGACAAAGAGGGAAATGTAAGGGTTACAATAAAGAATACGGGTGAAAGAAAGGGTGCTGACGTCATTCAGATATATGCCGACTTCAATGACAACAGCAACTTCGGAACCTTGAATAAGCGTCTGGTTGGCTTTAAGCGCGTGGAACTCAATCCTAATGAGGAACAGACTGTTGACATTCCACTCAGTTACCGCTCACTGTCATACTACGACGAGAGTCTTCATAAGTATCTTGTGGATGGTAAAGATATAACGTTGCAAGTTTCTACATCGTCTGCCGATGCCGATATACAGAAGACTGTCAGCATCAGACCTGAAGCAGGAGTGGCACAAGAGACATATATATCTACTCACATCGACGAGATTCCAGTCAAGACGCAGAATCAGCTGCTGAAGTCCGACCACATCTACACCGTTATGGGTGCTTATGTCGGTCCTGCCAGCTGTTTCAACACACTTCCCAATGGCATCTATGTGCTGAATGGCCACAAATATATCAAGAAATAAATCAAATAAATATAATAATAGTATGAAGCAAAGACTTTTTAGATGGGTACTTTTAGTGCTCTCCGTACTGGTGATAAGCACCACACAGGCTTCCAAGAAGGTTTGGATGCTGGGTGACTCCACGATGACCGAGTACGACGACTCTGAGCCTACGGGCGGTCGCGGATGGGGTATGTACTTTGGCAACTTCCTCATTAATGGATGGACCCACGTCAACTTGGCCAAGGGTGGTCGCGACTCACGTGGCGGCTACAACGAGTTGTGGGCCAGCTGCAAAAACGATGTTGAGGCTGGCGACTATGTCATCATCCAGTTTGCCCACAACGACATGAGTTGCGGAGGTATTGACTACCTCGAACTGAAGGACTACTATTATAACAATGGCGACACGATACCAGGTTATAAGGAAGCATTGGCCAAGGGTCGCGGTACCAACCCTACCACCACCTACAAGGAGATGCTGAAGAAAATCTGTGACGAGGTGAAGGCAAAGGGTGCTACCCCTATTCTTGCCTCTGGTGTATGCCGCTGCTATATGCAGAACGGCGTAGTACGCCGTGACGGTCGCCACGACATTGGCGGCAGCTACGAAGCACTCGTTGATGGTGTACACAAGAAAGGTCTCTCGCTTCCCACGACAGACCGTTCGTATGACTATACCTACCAGATGGAGCAAGTGGCTGCTGCCGAAGGCGTGGCCTACATCAACATGACCACCGCTACTGCTGACCTCATGGCCAGCTATGAAGCACAGGGTACTGGCAATGCCTTTGCCGTGATGTTCGACAAGAAGATTACTGCCAACGACGGTACCCACTACAATGTGACAGGTGCCCTGATGGCTGCTCGTCTCTGCGCCCAGCTCATTCAGCAGGAGCAGAGTACTCAGACCACATTGGCTTCTCTTGCCAGCAACATCTACGTACCTACTGATATGTCGTTCAACCCCTCTGCTGCCGACATGGGCGAAGTCTATGTAGGCCAGGCTGCCACGAAGGAAGTGAGTCTCAGCGCACTGGGTCTGACACCTGCCGAGGGTACTGTACATCTGACGGCTACCGAAGGCATAATGCTCTCTTACGATAAGCAAAACTGGGACGCCTCTCTCGATGCTCCCTACTCAATGGGTACGCTCATCAAGACCTTCTACGTTAAGGTGCCTATCACGGCTACTGGAGCTTTCAACGGCACCGTAACAGCGACGCTGGACGACAAGCAGGTGAAACTGCCCGTCAGCGTGACAGGCATCGAACTGGGTGGCGGCGACCCCTTCACCGCTACATGGAACTTGAATAGCAATAACCAGCCCACTACGACGGAAGGAGTCAGCGTAACGGCTAACAATGTTCTCTACTCTCAGCTGGATGCCAACGGCTACGACAGCACAAATGGTGTGCAGGTAGCTGAGGGAGGCACCACTGGAGCCTGGAATGCAGCACGCATCGACAATATTGAGAACGAGTATGTGGAGTTCAGCGTGACGGCTCCCACTGGCCGCACCATCGATGTGACTAACATCGCCATGCAACTGAAGGAGCAGGGCGGTGACCATCTACACTTTCACATCAAGTATTCCACTAATAACTTCACCACAGAGACCTCTCTGTTTGGTTTCCAGTCGGCTACCGACGCTTGGTCTGACTATACCAAGGGCGTCAATATAAAGATAGAGGAAAACCAGACGCTGAAGGTCCGCGTGTACCCATGGTCTGACGCTGTTACCACTGGCAACTGGCTCTGCATTAAGGACGTAGTCATCATGGGCCAGTCGAAGGATGCCAATGGCGTAAACATTTCTGGTACCATTTCCTATGCCCTCGACAAGGGCGGACTGATGCAGAGCGATGACGTGGTGATGAATCCAAATACGCTGACCGCAGGCTTTGGCTATAAGAGCTGGTCGGCAGGCAGTGCCCTCATCGTGAAAGGTACAGCCACCTATCAGGGTGCTGAAGGTGAAGACAACATCGTACAGACGGCTATCGTCAACAACACGGGTGCTCAATGGCCCAACACTGGCGGCAAAGACTACACCCTGACGCTGACCCTGACTCCCGACTATGGTTTCTCGTTCGTTCCCACCAAGGTTAGCTTCCAGGCTGCCCGCTATGGTACGGGGTCTGGTAAGATCAGCGCATCTATTGCTGCCGGCGATGCCTCTGAAGTACTGTTCAACGATGCTGATGTTAACCGCTCCGGCCAGAGCTTGACAATCGCTTCCTTTGAGCAGACTGTGACCACCAGCATTACAGCCACTGCTGACAATTCTCTGAAGCTGAACTTCTGGTTCCCTGGCCTGAATGGTGATAACCGCACTATGGGTATTTCCAATGTAGTCATCGAAGGAACTCTCGTTGGTGCTCCTGAAACGGGAACAACGAGATATGCATTGAATACTACTGTCAATCCATCAGAAACTGGTACTATCACCCGTTCTCCTGCCTTGGAGAACTATAAGGAAGGTACGCAGGTAAAGTTGACGGCTACTCCCGCCAATGGATATCAGTTTGTAGAGTGGCAGGACGGTGACGGCAATCAGGTGGGCACCACCGAAGAGACTACCGTTACCATGGATGCCGCAAAGACTATGAAGGCCTTCTTCGAATTGAAGCCCCATAATCCAGTAGCCATACCTACACCCGACGGTGAGTATATCGATTGGAGTGAGGCTACCTTGGAGAACTGCAAAATCGAGAACAATGGTGCCAACATAGGCAGCACTGGTGGCAGCACCACTGCTACCTTCAGCATTCAGAACGATGTGGAGCAGGACTATACGCTCAGCTTCAACACGGGTGCTAAGAGCTGCACTGCTCAGATAAAGGTAACTATCATCAGTGGTACTAACACCTATCTTGACAAGACAGTTGATGTCTCAAACACTGGCGCATGGACTTTGACAGAGGAGCACAGCCTCGACATCACGAAACTGCCTGCAGGAACCTTTACGCTTACCTTCGCCGTTGTCTCCAACACGGGCAACTATGCCGGAAACTGGGGCAATCTAGCTATCCGCAAGAAGGAAAGCGCCGAGCCTATTGACCCGACAGCTGCCATTATCGTCAAGACCGACGGCAGCGACTTCGTAACCTCCGAGGGTACCCCTGGCGGCGCTAGTGCTCCAAAATGGGAAACTGCCAACAACAACTGGGGCTACATCAAGGACGGCTCTACGCTGACCTACACCGTGAAGGCCCAACAGAGTGCCCGCGTCAAGGTGAGCATCGAAGATAAGAAGTATGCCAGCGACGCTACCGCCACCTTCGCTTTCAAGCAAGGCGACAACGCCGTGGCTACTGCCGTGGTCAATGGAACTCAGGACAACTATGGCACCGACGAAGCAGAGACCGATGCCAAGTTGACCGCTGACGAGACCTATACCCTCGTAGTTACTTTCAACGGCAGTGGCGGCTCGTGGATTATGAATTGCCGCAACTTCCAGTTTGAGGCCATCAACGACACAGAGCCACTCTACGCACTCACCACCGTATGCAGCCCTGCAGAGGGAGGTAAGGTGACTCCTGCCAGCGGCAACTACAAGGCCGGTGCAGAGGTAAAACTGACGGCAACTGCCAATCCATACTACACCTTCCAGAAATGGGAGGACGAATCTACCAATGCTGAGCGCACCTACACGATGCCAGCAGAGGCTTCGACCGTGACGGCTTACTTCAAGGCCTCACCACTGACCATTCCTACCACCGACACCAACCCATTCATCACGGGGTGGGCCCAGTGCAACGGCGGTAAGTGGAACGGCACCAACCTCGACAGCTTCGGTAATGGCGGTACAGCTACCTACGCCATCACCAACACCCAGGACTGCTCATATATCCTGAAGTACAAGGCCGCCTCTGCAAACGACGGTGTGCAGCTTAAGATGCAGGTCAAGCAGGGCGAAAACGTGCTCTTCGAAAAGACGCAGGACGTAGAGAACACTGGAGGCTGGCAGACCTACAAGGATTACGAGATGAAAATCACCGCCTTGACGCAGGGTGAGTACACCTTCGTGGTAAACTTCATCCGCGCAGCTGGCAGCTACACCGCCAACGTGAAGGACATCCAGTTCAAGGCAGACATGCCAATCGTGGCTGGTCAGATGCTCACACTCAACATCGACGGCATCGCTATGGGTGAGTCGGTTCTCAATCCGCTGATAGCCGAGGGTCATGCTGCTACTCTCGCACAGACCTTTACCTCGGAGCCTAACATCGTAGCTACCTTCGATGGTGTGGAAGGCAGCATCACCATGTCTAACGTAGAGCCTACCATCAGTGGCAACACGCTGACTTACGTGAAGAATGTGGCTGGCACTGACTATACCTTCACCTTCACTGGCTATCATCCTTACACCATGGGTGAGAGCGATGAAACCGTAGAGATTAAGTATCAGAGCAGCGGTAAGCAGCCTGACGGTACATGGAGCAACGGCCTCTACACACTGGCAAGCTGTGGCGACGGCTGGGACAACAGCAGTTTCAAGCTCAATCAGGGCGACTACACTTGGAGCGTACCTTCTGACGTGAAGGTGAAACAGATCATTTTCCGCGATTTCAACGCTAATTATGGTCCTGGTGAGCTCACATCTTGCACCAGCGGGGGAGCTACCGTCTATGTGCCTTTCAAGCACGACTATCAGGAGCCTGACGCAACGAAGTACGATCTCATCATCAACCTCGACAACCACACCGCCGGCACTCCTATTACCTTCAATCTGCAGGGTGGAGGCCAGCCAGTGGCTTGGTTCGAGTTCACCGTTGAGCACATCGATGCAGGCACTGCTCCTGTGGTAAATAATACCAATGTGACAGTCAAGAACAACCACGCCGTAGTGGCAATCACCTTCGACCGTGAGATGCAGGCTACAACGGCTACGGTAGGCAATCAGAGCATTACTGCCGATGGAGGTTCCTCTACGCTCTACTTCTCTGCTTGGGACTTGGAGTGGAATCAGACTCACACACTGACCATCGCTGCCGGACAGGCAAAGGACCGTTTCGGCAATGCCAATGCTGAGGCAATCACAGTTAACATCAAGGTTGCTGCACAGCCTGTGGTAGAACAGAAGACCTACGACTACGTAGTGGGCACCGTTGATGAACTGCTGGATGCTATCACCGCTGTCAATGGCTCTAACACCTCGGCTGACGCTGAGCGCAAGACCATCTTCGTTAAGAATGGTACCTACGAACTGCCTCAGACATGGCAGGAGGGCGACAACTACAAGCACGACATCCAACTCAACTGTTATAACGTATCCATCGTTGGTCAGAGCAAGGAGGGTGTCCTCATCACCGCTATGTCGAAGGGCATCTCTTCCAGCACCCTCGACATGGGTAAGGGCACAGGCAACTACCTGGAGAACCTCACCATTCGCAACAGTGCCGACTTCCGCAAGTTCAAGGCCGACGGCACTCTGGACCTCGCTGGTGTCTGCGTTGCAGTCAGCGGTGGTAACCATGTAGTGCTCAAGCGCGTGGCTATGCAGAGTAACCAGGATACCTACGTTACTGGCGAGCGCACCTACCTCACTGAGTGCGACATCCACGGCACTGTGGACTTCATCTGCGGAGGTGGCGACATCTTCTTCGACCAGTGTAACCTCATCCTCGAAAACCGTGGCGGTGACGTTATCGTGGCTCCTAACACCAGTGCCCTTACACGTTGGGGCTATGTGATGAACCATTGTACCATCGATGCTGCTCCTGACGCAACATTGGTTACTGACAAGAGTTACGGACTGGGACGCCCATGGCAGAACGAGCCTCGCGCTACCTATTTATATACTACGATGAATGTGCTGCCTAACGACAATGGTTGGAACAGAATGAGCGACATCGTGACCTACTTCTACGAGTACCAGTCAATGGACAAGAGCGGCACAGCGCTGGATCTCAGCGTACGTGGCAACTCTCCGTCAAGCACCAATCACTATACACCAGTGCTCACTGACGCTGAGGCTGCTCGCTTCACCGTAGAGAATGTTCTTGGCGGTACTGACTCTTGGTTGCCTACTGATTATACAACTGTAATGGATGCTCCTGCTGTTTCTGCTTCTGGAAGCACTATCAGTTGGAATGCTGTTGATGATGCACGCTGTTATGTAATCTTCAAGGATGGTGAATACCTTGCAAACCAGACAGGAACAAGCTATGACATCACTTCCGCAGGCGTTTATACCGTTCGTGCTGCCAATGAGATGGGCGGTTTGGGTGAGACCTCGAATGCTGTTTTCTTCGGAGGCGACATCACAGACATTGATCAAATTGAAAATGGACAGTTGAAGACTGTAGGCTCTCTGCCAGTAAAGCGTGTTGTAAACGGCAAACTCGTAATAGAGAAGAGTGGCGTTAAGTATAACGCAACTGGCGCACAGGTAAAATAAAACATGACCCCACCCCAACCCTCCCAAGGGGAGGGAGTGGGAGGGGCTTTATATGAAAAAGATATGTGATTTCTACAATGAAGCAGGTTTCTCTGATCTATGAGAATAACATAGCATGCGAATATATAGTATATCTTTATTAAAAGCTAACAAAAAAAAATAATAGTAACAAAAATTTAAAATTTATTATGAAGTTTAACATTCTTTTCAAAACAGCCCTGCTGCTCCTCCTCGCAGTGGCAGGCACAAACACCGCTTGGGCAGATGCTGTGGACATTCCGCAAGACTTAGGGAATTATATCACTTGGGACAAGGCCTCAACCAACTGTACCGTTCAAGGTGATAACACTTATGTCGGCAATACCAATGGCGATGGCAAGTACGCAGAGTTTACCATTACAAACTCTACAGCACAAAGTTACATCATGACCTTTGCAACGGGCTCTACAAGCGGGAATACCGGACACCTGAACGTCGTGCTCACAAACGACGCGAGTACAAAAGTGTTGGAGGCAGTTGCAACAGTAGAAAACACTGACGGTTGGACCAACTTCAATACTGTCAACTACTATTCGCTGGAAAACCTTCCTGTTGGGACTTATACCCTACGCATTTCCGTTAAAGACCGCACGGAATACTGTGGAAACTGGAGTAAGCTGGCTTTCTACAGCGCAGAACAGTGTGCTCTGCCACTGAAGAGTAGTACGAGTTATTTGGAAATGTCCACGGGTGTGTTCAATAAAACCAATGATAACCCAGACAACGTCATTAATTACATTCGTCCCAATGGCTACATCAGCAACATTCTGACCTATAATGGAACGGAAGGTTACTACATGTTCAATTTCAATTTAGATTCATATAAGGGATATACTGACAGTAAGGTTCGCATCACGGTCAATAATGCTCTGACAGGAGAACAGGAATTGCAAACGACAGCAGATGCATCATCTGCTGGCGACAAGATGTGCGCACTGCCTGCAAAGCTTACGGCAGGCTGGAAGACTATCCGTTTCGATTTCCTTTCTGAGACTGCGGCAGCTAAAGATAGCGAATCTGATAAAAAGTTTTTGTACAATTTCCGTCAGGTAAACTTCTCGCCCCTTTCTCAGACTATGCCCCTCGTTGGTGGAACTCCCAACATCTTAGACCTAAGCGTATGGCCAACATCAGGCAATCCGCGCTATGAAGACGGTAATAATAACTTAGGCTATATCTATAATGGGAATACTGCCAACTTCTATTTTATTAACGAGAACGAGAAGGCTTATTACACTTTCCAAGCTGGCATCACTGCCAATGTAGAGGGCGCTTCTCTCAAAGTCACCATTACTGACTGCGCTACAGGAACAACAGAGGTGGAACAGATTTTAGATGTGACCAAGACCAACGACTATGCAACACAATATCTCGAACTCAACAATGCCATTACATCCGGAGTGAAGAATATCCGTTTCGATTTTATCAAAGAGGGAGAAGACAATTGGCTCTATAATATTAATAACGTCACCTTCCAACTGACAAAAGTTTCTATCACCCCTGCTAATAACAAGTCAACTTACGTAACACCTTGTGTTCTTAACTTCACAGATATTGAAGGCCTGAAGGCTTATGTTGCTACAGCAGCTGCTAATGGGGTAGTAACGCTTGCCGAAGTTGGCGCTGTTCCTGCTGTAATTCCACTGATGTTGGTTGGTACTGCTGACACAGAGTACACAGTTCCTGTAGCAGTTTCTGCTTCTGCACCAGCTGTGAATATGTTCCGTGCTGGCGATGGTACTAAAGAGTTTGATGGAAAAACATTCGACTATATTCTCTATACTGATGGCCTGTTCTATCAGATTGGTAGTGGTACTGTTGCTACAAACAAGGCTTATCTGCATTGCGAAAGCGATCCAACAACAGTCTCACAGGGTGCTCGTGGTCTTCGTATCTCTTTTGGCGACATCACAGGTATAGATCAAGTTGACAATGGACAAGTGACAATTGACAGTTCTCAGGATGGTAAGTTCATCGAGAACGGCAAGCTGGTTATCGTGAAGAACGGTGTTAAGTATAATGCAGCTGGCGCTAAACTATATTAAACATTAAAGATTAAACATTAAATTTCAGTTTTTGTATGAAAAAGACATATATGATTCCTACCTTGCAGGTAGTAAAGATACAGTCAGAACACTTGTTACAATTTGGTTCAGGAACTAAGGATGGCTCTCAGGCAGCTGCTCGTAGCGCAAGCTTCTCTGATTGGGAAGAGGAGTAAAGATGTAAGATGTCTGATGTCTGATGGCTGAGGATAACTTACAATAATAATATAAAGCTCACACAGATTGAAAGGTCTGTGTGAGTTTTTTTTTTTATTGAAACAAAAACTCTAAGTTTGCAGCGTGTAAGAAAAAGTTTGGAAAATTTTTGCTTATATAGGTTCGATTCACTACCTTTGTTGTAAAAAGGAGGAACCGGCCTGCTGGAGAGGGAAACTTGAACAAA
>Ga0326512_10002837_pt1 | contig 12817 bp, 9 predicted proteins | sample 1_2617_0518_D_FD_203652 | JGI IMG/M metagenome (GOLD analysis project Ga0326512, IMG submission 203652) | Bovine rumen microbial communities from UC Davis, California, United States - 1_2617_0518 | ecosystem: Host-associated > Mammals > Digestive system > Stomach > Rumen | place: USA: California... | reverse complement strand
ATCAGTCAGCCATCACGAACGAGGATGACGGCAGGGATCTTACCTACCTCGATCGTCTGATAACTACCTTCATAAATCTTGCCACTCTGGTAGTCGATCCACTTGCCCTTAGGCAGATATACGGTACGACTGTTGCCTGACTCCATCAGAGGTGCCACGAGAATCTGGGAACCAAACATATATTCATCCTCCACGAGCCAGGCACCGGGATCCTGCGGGAACTCCACGAGCAGGGCGCGCACCATCGGCAGACCTCGCTGAGAGCAGTCTTTCGCCTGGGCATAGACATAAGGCATGAGTTTGTATTTCATCTCGGCACAGTCGCGGAAGGCCTCGGTGAACGACTCGGAGATGAGCCAGGGCTCCGTGGGAGGTGCACCATGGGCTCGTGTGTGGGAACTCAGGAAACCGAAAGGCAGCCAACGACGGTAGATGTCCTCAGGAGAGGCGGTGACGAAGCCGCCCATGTCGTGACTCCAGAAGGAGAAACCGCTGAGACCGAAGGAGAGTCCGCCACGCAGATCACCCAAGAGACCAGTATTCGTGGTAGCGGCATCACCGCCCCAGTGGAGGGCATAGCGCTGAGAGCCAGCCCAGGCAGAACGTGCCCAGATAATGCCCTCGCCAGGATGTGAGCGCTCCACAATTTCCCAGAGGGCCTTGTTGTAACGCAGGGGATAGAGGTTGTGTTCATAAAGTCCACCCTTGCCGCTATGGTAGAAACCATTGTAAGGCGCAGCCTCACCAAAGTCGCACTTGATGGTAGAGACACCCTGGCGCATCAGTCCCTCGATCTTCTGCTGATACCAACTGACAGTTGAAGGATTGGAGAAGTCGAGTACGGCATCCTCGACAGGCATGCCACCATCGGCGTTCTTCACGTGCATCCCCTGAGCGATGATCTCGGGGAAGAAACGGTTCTTAGGGGTAAAGTAAGGCAATTGCCACAGACAGGTGTGAAAGCCGTCCTTAGAGAGTTGTTTGAGCATCTGAACAGGATTGGGGAAACGATCCTTGGCAAACTGATAGTCACACTGCCAGTCAACACCAAACCAACCTGTATCGAAGTGGATCACGTCGCTGGGGATCCTGTTGGCGCGCAACTGACGGGCGATCTCAAGGCCCTCCTCCTGAGAGAAGTAGGTGATGCGGCTCATCCAGGTGCCGAAGCTCCAGAGTGGCAGCATGGGCGACTTACCCGTGATATTAGTATATTCGTTGAGGATATCTTTCGGCTCTCCGAGGAAGAGGAAGAAGTCCATCTGCTCATCGGCCATGAACAGACGATCGGCTCCGATGTAAGAGGCACCGAAGTCGCAGGTGACGGGTGCCGAGGTGTGCATGAACACACCATAGCCGCGATTGGAGAAGAAGAAGGGCACGGGTTTGTACTGGCCATCGGTCTCAGGTCCCTGAGGATCGGTAACAGAGAGGTGAACCTTCTGTCCGACCTTATTCAACGAGGTGAACGACTCTCCACAGCCATAGATGCGCTCTCCAGGTGCCAGCGTCAGCACGGGATTGATGCTGCGTGAGTTGTCGGAGCCACGCTTAATGAATGAGAACGGCAGGAGTTTCACCTGCGAGGAGTCGTTATCGATGTTGTGGCGGGTCTGCGTGAGGATCTTTCCGTTGGCATCCTTCACAACCAGTCGCCAGGGGTATTTCTGCAGTTCGATGCTGCCGTAGGGCGAGGTATAGACAATCGCAGAGGCGGTCTGGGATACCTGCCAGGGTGCCCCACCCTTCCGCTGTTTGAACTGGTCGGAGAACATCACATCGTCCTGATCTGTGGAAGTAGGCTCTACTGGTGTCGTGAGCATCCGCACACGTACGGTACGAGGCGAGATGAAATCAATTTTGATCTTCAGATCGGGATCGTTGACGTAGGCAGCATCGGGAAAGTCGAGCATCTGCATACGCACGGGCCAGTAGCCATTAAGGTTGAAGGCCTGACGGGGTGACAGCCGATAACGTTTCCAGTTGACCAGTCCTTCACCTGTAGCGGCATCGAAACTCGACAGGGAGTCGGCCAGGAAGTAGGTGTTTGAGAGGTCATAGAAATCGGTGGACATGTCTTTCTGCATGGCCTGCAGATACTGCACACCAGCATTGGTCTGAATCTGAGCGCCGGCAGAAACTGCGCTGCCCAGCACCAGCATCGCACAGAAAATTTTCTTCATCATGATCAATTATTAGTTTTTGACTGTAAATTCTATCACATCCGGCTCGAGCATCGGCGACTTGGCCGTGACGGAGCCATTGCCCTTGACCACCACCATGCACTTGCCGAAGAAGGCCTTGCGCTGGGCTGAGGGATAAGGATGCTCAGGGGTTGCGACGAGGCGCATGCGCTCCATCGAGGTCTGACAACCGTTGTCGGTGCCAAGGATCAAGCCACCCTCGCTGATGAAAGTGATCTGGTCTTCAGCCCAGGGACAGGGGTTGCCGTCCTTGTCCACCACCTCGGCGGTGATGAAGGTCAGTTCCTTGCCCTCGTAATCCTTCGACAGGCGGATCTTGGCAGGAGCGCCTGCCGTCTTGATGGTCTGGGAACAGACCACCTTACCGTCCTTGCGGCTGACAGCCGTCACCTCTCCCGGATCGAAGATAACACGCCACATGACGTGATACTGGTGAGAGTCGGCCTTGCGACGCACACCTTGAGAGACACCGTTGATGAAGAGCTCGACTTCGTCGGCATTGTTGTAATAACACCATAGGTCGATTTCGTCGCCAGGGATCCAGTTCCAGTGTGGGAAGAGGTGAATCATGGGGGTAGAGGTCCACTCACTCTGGTACATATAATAACTATCCTTGGGAAAACCTGCAAGGTCGATGATGCCGAAGTAACTGGAACGTGCAGGGAAACCATAGGGCGTGGGCTCGCCGATATAGTCGAAACCTGTCCAGATGTACTGTCCGCTGACGTAAGGCGTATGTTTCACCACATCCCAGGTCTCCTCGTGGGTAGAACTCCAGGAGGCGTGCATATTGTCGTAAGCCGAACACATGTAAGTGGGATCGGTATAGGGCAGCCACCACTGCTCTGGTGCCTTGAACACGGAGTCGGAGGGCATCCTGTAGAAACCGCGCGTCTGCAAGGCGGAGACACTCTCAGACATGATAAAGGGCTTGCCGGGGAAGTTCTGTGGCACATCCTTGATCCACTGGTGATGGTAGTTGAAGCCGATGATGTCGAGGGCACCGCTCTTGAAGAGATGGTTGCCAGGGGCGGGTTCGTTGCAGCCTGCCGTGATGGGGCGCGACGTGTCGTAACGGCGTACGATCTCTGCCAGATGCTGCGTGAGGAGCGACTGCACGGAGATTTCTCCCTCCTTGGCGAGCGTAGAGGCATCATGACCTGCATTCAGGATGAGGTTCGCCTGTTCGAGGGTCAAAGTGTCGGCTTCTGCTGAAGACCACTGCTCAAGCACCTCGTTACCGATGGACCACATGAGGACGGAAGGATGGTTACGGTCGCGCAGGACGAGATCCGTCAGGTCGCGCTCATGCCACTCATCGAAGAAACGGGCATAGTCGTTCTGTGTCTTCTTACGGCGCCACATATCAAACGACTCATCCATGACGATGATACCCATCGTGTCGCACATATTCAAGAGTTCCGGCGCTGGGGGATTATGTGAAGAGCGGACGCTGTTCACACCCATCGCCTTCAGTTTCGTGAGTTTACGGTGCAGGGCATCCTCACTGAGGGCTGCACCCAGACAACCGAAGTCGTGGTGCTCGCAGACACCATTGATCTTGAAGTTCTTGCCATTGAGCCAGAAGCCCGTCTTGGCATCAAACTTGAAATCACGGAAGCCCGTAGTAGTCTCCACCTCATCAACCACCTGGCCTGCCACCAGCAGTTGCGTGCGTACCTTATATATATAAGGATCCTCGCACGACCATTTGCGGGGCTTCTTGATGTTGGCAGGTTTGCCAGAGGCATCCAGCCACGTGTTCTTGACAGTGACCTTCTGGTTGGTGGGATTCTCATAATCCACCGAAACCTTACCGTTGTTCACATAGACACCCCAATGCTTCACATGGATGGGATGGGTCTTCGTGAGCCACACATGACGGTAGATGCCACAACCTGAATACCAGCGGGAATTTGGCTGATCAGAGTTATCAACCCTGACAGCGACGAGATTCTCACCTGCATGGATATAGGGTGTGATGTCGTATTCAAAACTGGAATAGCCGTAAGGACGGAAGCCTACCTTCTGACCATTCACATAGACCGAGGCGTTCATATAGACACCGTCGAACTCGAGGAAGAACTTCTCACTTTTCACTTCCTCACTTTTCACTTCAAAGGTTTTCCTATACCAGCCGATGCCACCGGGCAATGCACCGCCACCAGCACCGCTGGGGTTGCCTGCATAGAAGTCGCCCTCGATGGCCCAGTCGTGAGGCAGGTCGAGTTGTCGCCAGAAGGTGTCATGATACTCGGGTGATGCCATCGCTGCCGTATCGGCGAGGATGAAGCGCCACCCCTTGTCGAAGCACTGTCGCTCACGCGCCTGTGCAGTGAGTCCTACACAGGCGAGTAAGGCCAGAAGAATAGTTTTTCTGATCATCTTAGGTGTTTGATAGTTATTGGTTTGTAGATGCTGCTAGATGTCGCGCTCCATATAGGTGAAGGTGGTGTCACCAATGGTGAACTGATTGTTATGACTCAGCAGGCGACTGTTTCCCGGGGGAAGCATCTTATTGCCTACCATCACGCCCTCTTCGAGCGCCGTCAGACGAATACCCATATTCGTCAGTCTCAGGTTGGCATGGACGGGCGCCACCTGTCCCTTGACATCCCACGTCATCTGCAGGGAGCAGTCGATGGACTTTCCGATGGTGACCACCTCCTCAGGATTGTTGATAAACCACTTGAAGAGGGCGATATCGATCTCCTTCACGTCGCCCTTCACATTCAGGAAGTAATGCTCGGACTTGGGCGCCATCTGTGCCACAGCCAGTCCCACACCCACACAATAGAAGATGCAACTGAACAGCAACAGCACACGGATATCCAACATCATGATGCCCCTGAAGAAGAACGTCCAGACATAGAGCGACAGTCCTCCCAGGAAGATGGCAATCAGCAGGAAGTATTTACGCAGGTGAATCTTGGTATCTGCGGTAGAGACAAAAGCCACCAACAAGGTCATGATCGACATCGGGATCCAGTTGATCAGAGCCAGCCAAGGATTCATGTCGAAAGCCATCGTGACAGATTCGCTGAGCAGGAACAGCAGATAAGAAGCCAGAGACACGACAACAGTACGCAGGAAGAGGTCGATAATCCGCTTCAAATAGAAATACATCTTGCCAGCCATCAACGACAGTGCAAGGGTAAGACTGCCGCCCAAGCACATACCAAACAGGGGCAGATAACCCATGGTGCTCTCTGAGTCATTAAATACCGCATAGTTGCCCGTCTCAGTAAGCTTCGGCTCTACCATCTTAGCCACCAGCGTCGGTGTCGTCTGGTCGAATTCCAGAATCATGAACACATACAGGCCCCAAGCCAACAAAGCCGCGAGGACTGACACAATGATCCACCTTTTATGATAAAGGGCATTCTGGGGATCAAACAGGTTGACATGGTTGTAATAATGCGAGCCCTTATCACAATGCCGTCCATACTCAGGACAGTGATATTGATTCTCATCCCAGCAGTCCTTATGCATCACGTGCTGACACTTCACCACGATCTCCTCGCCAGTTTCGAAGTGACCCTTACAGTAGTAGCATGTATCGGGGACTGCGATATTTCCGACACTCATGCTGCCCGGTAAGTATTTCACGACATACTTCTTCAGGAAGAGACGGTAATTGATGTACGGTATCAGCAACTGGAACACCAGATAGACTAGCAAGATCACAAACAGTCCGATGGCCACACCCTGAAGGAACACCACGAAATTATTGCCGCCATTGACAATCACGGGATTATAAGCGACACCAAGCAGGATGTCGGTTGTTGCCGTACCTATGAGATGACCGTCATCCTTTGCAAACAGTTCGATGACCATCTTATGGGAGATGCCGCTATAGACCTTACCATCAGGATTCTCGAAATCGAACTCATTGGCAATGATATCTTCACTCTTCATACCCATGATCGACTCCTTCAGTTCTGACCATGAGAAATGTCTCTCATAGATACCTCCGCAATTCTTCGTCATGACCTTCAGCACACTTGATGCCTGATCATGATCTTCCGAATCGCTATTATCCTCAGCATCGGAGAAATACACAGAACTAACGGTAAAGAAACGGGTATTCATTACGGTATCCGGTTTCACCATCTCTTCTTCCAAAGTAAAGTGGTCAATGTCGAACGGCTCGTCATCATCGTCATACACCTGTTCGTTGGAGAACACCACCATAGACACTTTCTTGGCATCCGCCCAGGCACCGACACGATCCTCAATCTCTTTCTTCTTCGTCAAGATGGAGCGATAGAGAAGTTTGCGCGTATTCTGCGTAGATACGAAACGGCTGTCGAGCACATAATCAGAGGCCTGCATGGTCTCACTGACGGACTGATCATACATAAATGCCACATACAGATTCTGACGGAATACGGTGCGAATCTCACGAACTGCCTTCAACTCATTATTCACCACCGTCTGCGGCTGATCCAAATCGACCAACACCAGGGCTTTCACGCTATTCTTGGTAATCGCTTCACCCTCGGTGTTCTTCACCAGTTTCAGAATAGGCTTACTGCTGGAATGATTTGGCACACCACCAATATACTCCGTCGCCTTGATGACAACCTGATTGGTATCGGTAAGGGCATAAGGTCCAATATCTTCCTTGATGGATACGAACATCTTAAACCTCTTATAGCCAGGCATGAACTCCACACCCATCACTTCGAGTTGTTCCTTAGTGGCGGTGGAATCGTTTTCAGATTCTGTACTGAAAATGTCTTCCATCTCTTCATCATTGATAGTGGATCCTACCAACTCATCGCATCCCACCAGGGAAACAGCGAAGAAAGCCATCAGTAATATACGATACATCTTGATCATGCGCTTGTTCCTTTTTCTTTATTTAGATCATAGGATATTGGTTATCCTTTCCTTGTTTATTCATCATTTCATTCACCTTCTTCAGGTTAGCCACCTTATCTTTGTAAGCCTTGTATTTGGTAAGCATCATACTGACGAACAGAAGAATGATTGCCACGGCAGCCAGTCCCATAATATAATCCTTCACACGCTGGAAGAGTGGTTTGTACTCCAACGCCTGTACCTTCTCCGACACGCTCTTCATCACCACAAACTGCTCATCGAGCACATTCATACGGGGTTGTAAGGAGGGCACCAGTTCGGTAGCAGCCTTGGCGGAGTTGTAACTCGCCTGGAGTTTTTCGAAGACCAACTGCTCACGTGCCTTTGCCTTTTCAAGTTGGGGTGCGAGTTTTTTGAGAAGCGACAACTTGAAGGCTCGCTCATAGAGTTTCTTATAGACATTAACCTGACTCATGATGAACTGATCAGCCTGAACGAAATCTGAGACGGCTTTCACCATTCCAGCCTTCGCGTCGAGCGTATCCTTCACCGACTTTTTCAGAGCCTCGATGTTGGCAACCATCGCCATCAAATCTTCATCATTGGCGATATCCATCTGCTGGGCCTGCGTATAAGTGGTCCACATCACGTCAAGAGAGTTATACCGTTGGTTATAGGTGTTCATACGTCCCTCCAACACGGAGACAAAGTTCTTGTTGATGCCCAACTTGGCATCCGGATCCAGAGACATACTTCCCACCATTTGCAACTGCTGAAAATCATCGGAAAACTGACTCAGACGTGATTCGATCTCAAGTTTCAGGGCCTTTTCCTCAGCCGACATCTCAGCAGGATCCTCCGCAGGTGCTGCAGGTGCTGCCGCATTCCCTTTCTGGGGCGGCACAGTTTGCTGCTGCGCCATCAGAGAGACTGACAGCGTTAAGGTCAACAGACCCATCATGATATATCGAAGCCAACTACTCATTTCTCAGCAATATTCATTCTTTCTTTTGTAAGCATGTACTTTTAAAGTATCGCTCGGCAGAACGGAAAAGGTTGATGGCACGCTTCTGTTCAGCCGTGACACCAGAACGACCACCAAGAATCTCGTTTCCTGATTTGATATTGTTCTGGCCTTCGTTGATCAGATCCTGACGTTCTATCGGATCTATACTGACGAGCCAGCGCGATACGGTCTGGTCAATCTGTCGGGCTTTCATCATCAGCATCTTCAGATCTTCAGGTGAAATGCCAGGCCCACCAGCATTAGCGGGTCCCACTACCACACATTTCATGGCTGCAATGGAATCGACATACTGGTTATACTGATCCCAGGCGCCCTGCACATCAGGACATGGGCTCTGTACATCATTCTTCTGGAACTGGTTCTGGACGGTGGCCTTCATTTCCTCAAAGATCTTCAACGACTCCTGGGAGCCAACCTGACCTGAGCCGTATTTCTTCTTCAAAGAAGTGAAACTCGTCTGCACGCCCTCCAAGGCTTTCTTTGCAGCATCCACCTCTGTGTCAAGACCGAAGCACGGATTCCGTTCGATGGTGATCTGATACTGCTGGTTCAGATCCCTGCCAAAAGGAATATCAAAGCGATTGTATTTCTTCTTCTCGGTCTTATCCATCAGGAACACATCATGTAACGTGACATTCACCTGCGTACGCTTGTTCTGGATATCAAACGTCTGGGCGATGAAGTCGTTCTCCATCTTATACTCAGTGGGAGCAGGCTGCAGTCCGTCATAGTCGATCCAACGCTTGAAGGAGAACAACTTATGCGGCTGGGGAATGGAGGCCTTCACAAGTTTCGTGATACGATACTTGTCGGCTGGGTCAAAATCCACCTTATAGGGAAGTTGGGCAGGACGGAGTTTACGCCCTTTGATCAACGGATAGAAATGCACGTTGTCCCAGAACACCAACAGCGACCTGTAGGAGATGAGGGTCACCGTGAGGGTATTCTTATCCTCGCTGAACACGAACTTCACCATCAGATCCATATCCTTGCTGTCAGGTTTCAGGGATATATGGTCGGTATATGACTTCCCTTGTGCCACAGTAATAGTCCTGACTGTCTGTGCCTGAGCAGCAAACATCCAGAGACAGCCTACCAGCAGAAGTATTATTCTATGTCTTATCTTCATACGTTTTTTATGATTGCTCAAAATAAATCCATTCTTTGGGCTCGCCTTGACGCGTGACCCAGGCTGCCACCTTCAAATCCTCAGGATAAGGCGCCTCCATCCGTGCATGATAGGTATCATAACGCAGATAGGATGCCACCCGCTGAACGCCCCACAGCAAGTCGGTATAGGTGTCGGTCATATTCAGACACACCCGTCCGGCAAAGGCGCCGAAGTACCGAATATTCGGATGCCAGGGATGCGGGATCGGCTGTCCGGTGGCGTCGGCAGTAAGGAAACACAACGATGGCGGTGCATCCACACACGGGTAGTTATGGGGCAAATCGATCATCATCTGAAAGCCAGTGGCATAGAGAGGCTGGTTTTCAACCCCAGGCTCATTGAGTGTCTCCTCGTTGGTCACACCACAGATGCTACGCAGATGATAGGTAACGAGATAGGCTGTAGGCAGACCGTCGCCATTGCGACGCGTCACCTTGCAAGAGATGTCCTGACGGTCTGCCAGTCCTGTCTCCAGTTGTTGCCACTCATACCACAGACGACGGTTACGTCCGCGAAGAGCAGTGGCATCAAAAGCCTGTATCTCACGCTCCATCATACCATTCTAGCCTTATCTCATCCTGGAATAGGATCCGGTACCAGATACACCAGATCACCATTCTTCACATTATAGTCGGCCAGTTTCTGATCTTCACGACCGATACGAGGGCGCAACACTCTGATCTCATGCACCTGAGGATCTTCTTTTCCGAAGAAATAGTCCAGGGGTGCACCCGTCTGATCAATCGACGGGAAGTCAAAAATCAGACGTCCGTCTTCACCGATGGCGTGACGCAGGTTGTCCATCAGCGTTGCGAGTGGGGCCTCCGGATTCACGACCTTAAAACGGACCGTCTTGTTCTTGTACGAGATATCCAAAAAGAATTCTTCCATATCTTATCTCATTAATTATTCAATTTTCATTTCTCTCTCTTATCTATCGTGATCGTTACCTGTATCGGATAGATGTTTGTGCTCCTGACACTCATCATGGCCTGCATCAGCATCTCTGCCTGCGGGATTTTCTCCTCGAAACCACGGCGAATGAACGTATTCTCGTTCAACAGGATCTCGACAAGTATCTCGTAGCCTGCCTGCAGTCTGTCTTGCTGCTGACGATGACTGACAGTGATGCTCTTCACCATCTGACGGGTAATGCCATAGCGCGTCATCAGTTCCATATAACAGAACAGTTTCATATCGGCAGGAGTCACCAGACGATCATTGGTAATCATATAGTAACGCGACAGACTGGCCTCCTCCAACTGGTCACGCACCTCATCGCTACCTGGCACAGGTGTGGCAATCAGTCGCACAGAGGTATTGTTGAATCCTGCTGGCGGCTGGAAGGTACTGCTATCAGAGAGTTGACTGTTGACAGCAGATCCTAAGGTGGTGACATAGGAAACAGAGAGCGAGACATCACTGCGGAAGTCTGCCGCACGCGGATTCAACATCAGATAGACACCAGGGATGCGTTCCTCGGCATTGGAGCGGGCGGCATCACGCATACGTGTCAGCGTCTCTATCAAACCATAGATCACCTTATCGTTAGCCTCCTCACGTAAGGACTGGAAGGCATAGAAATCAGTATAGTAGCGACTGATGAGGGTATTCAGCAAGACCACAAGACGACCTTGGTTGAAACGGTCGGCACTCATCTTACGCACCTCTATGGGGAACTGCCCGAAGATCTGGTCGGAAGAGGGGCGTAACATATGCAGGAACTGCTGACTGGTGCTATCCACCTCTGTACCGATGCTCTGGAAACCAGCCACCCTGACAATCGGGGTACTGGAGGAGAGGTCGGCGGTATGCACCTCTGCATTCACCAGAATGATACTGTTGAGGATCAGATTATCCTTATCAAACACGAAATCATCCTTGATGCCAGAGAACTCAAACACTAGGTCGATGCTCTCCATCTCTGCCGGCAAGGTCTTATTGTGCTGATGACTCTTCACACAATACATCCTGACATTCTGACGGGCAAACAGATCCAGGCACGACACCGACGCATTAACGGTCTGCGAGCCATTGTAAAGCACGGTATCGATATCGAAACAAGGTAAAAGCGGCAGTTCAGAGAACTCCCAAGGACTGACGATTGGCAGAATCTGTCCCTTTACCGTCACCTTGAGGTCCTTGAAACTACGGTTCTTCACCACGAAACTGAGACCTGAGAGATCTGTGATAGGACTATCAAACTTCAATGACACCTTCCAGCGTCGGCCGTCCATTCTGACGATCGAGCGGATAGTTGCATTGAACACACGGGTCTTGAGCAGGGGGATGAAACGGGCTTCCGTATCCGTCAGCACGAACTCATGTTCCTGCGTGAGTTCCATACTGGCAATACCGGATTGTAAAGTAGCCTGTACAACAGCCGTCGCAGGAATGGCATGACCGATCTCATAGGGAGTCAGCATCTTGGAGAATTCCTCCAACACATCACCCTTCATCTGATCCAGTTCGTTCTCCAACTCATTCGACTGATAAGCCAAAGCCGTCAGCAGCAACGAGAAGGCAGGATCCTGCTCGATGCCCTCCAACTGGTCTGGATGATCGCTACTCCGCCAGATGCGGATGGCCTCCTGTAACAGTTCCTCAGCCCGCTGTTTGTTTTCAAATATTGTCTGTTTCATGCTTCCAATTCTTTATTATTTCCATACGCGCAGGGTGCTCTTATACAGATAGTCCTCCTTGGTGGAGACAATCACCCCCTTGATCGTAATATAAACCAGACGCTCTTCACGGATATATGTCATCGTCACAGCCACCTCGTCGAGTCGCTTCTCATAAACCTTCACGGCCTCCTTGAGTTCTGCCGCAAAAGTATTCATGTTCTTCGACGAACCGGAGATCTTCTTGGAATAGAGGTCGCGCAGACCATTCTCATAGAGCGTATCACCCGAATTGTAGATCACACCCTCATGCTCGTCGAAGATTTCGAAACGCATATTATTGAAGACAAAGCCATATCTGGAATCTCCAATACTATTATAGCACGGCGTGGTCAGCAACATGTTCAGCGCTTCGTCAATCGAACGCTTGATCTTGTTCTCACGGGCCAGACCGCTCTTCACTACTCTAAGAGGTATTGACAGGTATGCCATAAGCGTAATTTAGATCAATGGTATAAATCGTTCACTTTCCGGCTCAGGCACATAGAGTGCATTGAACAGGTGCTCGAAGAGTTCTTCGTACAGACGCTCGTAGAGACTCTCCTTCAGATCGTCCTCCATCAGTTTCAGAGAACGGTTCATCTCCGTACGGAGTTCCTCCATCAGTACTGGTTTCATCTCGTTGTTGATATAGTCGGTGAGCGTCTGAGTCTGCTGCGCCAGTGCATTCTGCATCTCTTCCTTTACCAGGGCGATGAGTTTCTCCTTCGTTTCCTCCAACAGTTTTACGATCAACTCCTCGTGCAACTGGGCATACAACTCAGCCTTCGCCTGTCTCAGAAGGGCTTCGTAGTCGATGGTGTTATCCACCAGCACCACCTTGTCGAGCACGGCTACTGCACCCGTCAGATAATCCTCAAACCAGTTCAGCCACCTCATGACATCCACCTGTCTCGGCTGTGGGATC
>Ga0326512_10002836_pt1 | contig 12818 bp, 21 predicted proteins | sample 1_2617_0518_D_FD_203652 | JGI IMG/M metagenome (GOLD analysis project Ga0326512, IMG submission 203652) | Bovine rumen microbial communities from UC Davis, California, United States - 1_2617_0518 | ecosystem: Host-associated > Mammals > Digestive system > Stomach > Rumen | place: USA... | reverse complement strand
AAAAGAAGAAAATATAATAATATATCAAAAAGAGTAAGGTATGGCACTTGTAGGTGAGAAGAAAGAAAGACAATCAGCAACAAAGAAAGCAAATAAACTAAAAGACCCAACAACCTATTGGCACTATCTTGAGGTTGAAAGTTCAAAATGCTTAAGAGATATATAACTATGAAAAAGAAAGATAAACAACAAGAAGAGTTCATGGTGTGCCCTAGTATGTTTGCTACTTACCAAAGGATACTTGAACAAAAGAAGAAGAAAACATCTGAGTAGAATAAATATATTATCCTTCCCTTATGAGCGTGGTCTTCGAAAACTTCTTCTTTGGTACACTCCACTGTGAGGGTGTCTAAAACTATCACTTATATATTCGGTTAACCTAGCCAAAGAAGATGAAGAGTAGAATGTAAAAAATCCAATAAATAAGGACTGATGGGTGTTGGAAATGTCGGCAACGCCAACACCTAATCATTTTTTGACATATGTTAATTTCTTTATTGTTTTGATAAATTAATTCTTTATAAGAAAGACATATTCATTTAACAGTTATCTTAATCAATGTTGCAACAAAATGTAATAAAGATAAAAGAAAAAGAAAAATGGTTATGAAATATATAAAGAAATTTGGACGTTGGTACTTTAAAAATTATGTGAATTTCTATGGAAAGATGTACCAATATAATGTTAATCCATTTATGGTTTGAAAAAAATAATTATTTAAAATATCAAAACAATGAAAAATTACAACGAGAACAAAACAAATAATATATTGCTGTTCATTGCATCAGTAATAATAGGACTAATGATTGGATTGCTTTACTTGATGAACGGTAAACTAAACCAATATAAAGACCTACTCGAAAAAACTGATACAACTGTATATGCTGATACAATCTATCTTGATAAGGTGGTAAAAGATTCAATACCTGTAGTCCAAACCAAAACAATATATAAACTTGATACCCTATGGAAAGTGAAAGGCGATTCAGTCATTGGAGAACCACAAGTAATCACATTGGTAAAAAAAAAGTCGGCAATACAATAGTACAAGACAAAGATACCATACAGTATCAAGCAGATATAGAAGGCTACAACTTGAACAATGATTCAATGCCACAACTGAAAAACCTTGATATAAGGCTTAAAACAATGCAAGTGGATAACTATACCATCATTGAGAAACCTATAACATATAAACAACCATTAATAACAACATCACCTAGTATTACAGCAGGATATGACCCAATTAATAAACAATGGGGAGTAATGGTGGGCGTTTCAGTAAACTTTAATATATGGAAATAATTAGTAGAGAACACAATATTGATTTTGATAGGTATTTAATTACAAACGATGGGCAAATATTTAGTAAAAGCAAATATTATAAAAAAGAATGCAAAGGAAATACTGATAGAAATGGATATGTTACAGTTCACCTAAAAAATACTGATGGAAGCAGTTCTCTATATAAAAAACATAGAGTAATATGGACTTTCTTCAATGGAAGAATACCAGATAACATAGAAATCGACCATATCAATACAATAAAGGGAGATAATAGGTTATGCAACTTGAGACTAGCAACAAGAATAGATAATGTAAATAATCCATTAGCAAAAGAAAAACAGAAGAAAGCACATAGTGGCGAAAAAAATCATTTTTATGGAAAACATCACACTGAAGAAACAAAGAGAAAAATGTCAAAAAAAGCCTTAATTAACTATGTCAAAAGAGAAAGAAATAATATAGGTAGATTTGTTTAAGCATTGGCTATGCATTTTAAAACATTCTTTCATATACATAATTATTTAACCACCCCTCAACAGGTAATTAATCAAAACCCAATGAGGGGTTTTTTAAAAAAAAATTGAAAAAAATCATTAAATATTGATACTTTTGAAAAATTCATTATATTTATATTAAAGAGCAGTTATTATTTAGATGCCGATTTGTATTTGCTAATAATAATTTAATATAAATATAAAAAAAATGAGTTTCAAAAAAAATTACTTTGATGCTCTAGAAGAGCAAGATGAGAAAATCATCAATGAATTTAATAATGACCTTAAATGGTTCACAAACTTACAGTATAATAATAAGGGTTCAAAGATTGATGCAACAGCCTTAGATAAAAAAGGAAGAAAAGTACATATTGAAATCAAACAAAGAACAGGTGATAAATATGGAAACTTCAAAAACTTTATCGAACACTTTGATACAATATTCCTAGACACAGGAAAACTTGACTACTTCTCAAAGATAATGTCAAGTGGATTCACACTCAACGAAAAGGAACTATTTGTCTCAATTTTTGATAATGGTAATATAATCATCATACACGACCTAAATCAGCCACAAACAATAGAATGGCTACCAAATAATAGAATATACAATCCAGGGACAAAACAATGGGAATATGAACATAGAATAGGTCTCTATTGGTATAATGGTCTTGTATATGAAAAAGATGATGATGGACACTATAATAAATGGAAAGATGAAGATATTGAAATTCTAATCAATAAACAACATAAATACCTAAAGAAATACAACGAAGACTGAAATGTCTTTTTGACATAATTTAAATATTTTATTTTATTAGTTATTTATTAATTATCTTGATGTGGGGATACAGTAATTCGACTGTATCCCCTTGCTGTTTATATAAGGTCAATATCACCAAGCAAACTAATATACTGATGCAACGTGTGACTGCTCTTTCCAACACTCTGAGCCAACGCCAATAAATTAACATTGGGCTTCTGAATCTCAGCCATAATATAAGAATGACGATAACTGTAGTAACGACATTCTAAATCTATGAGTGGTATATCATCAATATGCTCATTAGCAACATTCCTCCTAACAATCTCTTCATTAACCCTTTGAAACCAATTGACAAGATTATCCGAATGATAAGTGTATACATTGTTAACCCTCTTCTTTATATTATTACCAACATAACCCTTAAGCGTTGGTAAGAAATACTCACTATCATTAAACATCAACATTGTTCTAATAAGAACATTGCTTTCAACTGTATTCTGACGAACCCTTATCTTAAAGGCTTGACCCGTCTTTTCCCTATGACCATCAATGCCATAACAATTGATATTACCTATCATAACAACCTTTATATCCTTCTTCTTCAATAACGATATATCAGTTGGACTAATACCCTTTAAATAATATCCAATGATATATAAATAATGACTGTATAATTCACTATGAATGTCCATCAATTGTTCAATCACACCATCCCTATAATGCCATAAACCATTATCATTCATCACAATCACCTCATCCAAAAACATCTGCATCATTACCTCCATTGACCTACTATGAATGTATAATTCACTCTTGCTCTCTTTATAATCCTTATGATATTTCCAATTGTCAAATGGATAATCACTCATTAAACCCTTACCAATAGCATAATGAGATATTGCACCTATCTTACCCAAATAAGACCTAATACTACCATTGGATAAACCCTCACTCTCCATCCATCGTGCATAACGCCTACAAAATGATTCATTAATCTCATTAATTAATATATTCCTACCAACATACTTGATAATGTTTCTATATACACACCACCATTTTTCAATTGTCCTATTCTCCAATCCTTTATCTGATATATAACGCTGTATAACACCCTTTAAATCATTTGTAATAACATTAACCTCATTATCCTTTGACAATATCATCGATGGAGAATATATCACACCTTCAGCAATATACCTATCCCTTTTATTAATGGCATCATCCTTAATCTTCTTTAAATGAGCATTAATCATCACAAAATTAGGATAACCTCGCTTAACACATTCAGATTTCTTATCCCAATATTTTGGAATACAGGAATAACCACTTGATATTTCCTTCCTACCATTTAGAGAACACATCAACATAATAGGATGACTACCATCACTTAATGTCTTACCTAATTTCAGGTATAATCTAACTCGTGCCACGCTTACTCTCATAACTATCTAATAATTAACGTTTAACATAATTTAACCACCATTTATGGTGCTATTTATTTAATAATTTGCAAAGATAAGTGCTACTTTATAAACAAACAAATATATCAAGTTAAATCTTGTTAATCAAATAGTTATATAAATCCTAATATTTCTTAAGTGACTTCATTATGAACTACCTATAATATTATATAAATCATTGATATTCAATAATATATTTCAAATTCTAAAATATCGGTGCTATCTATGGTGTGTGGTATGAGAAAATAAGTCATCAATCCTTTCTTTATCTAAAAAGGAAATAGATAAAGTGATGAAAATAACATTTAATGATTTAAATATCAAAGAGAAATTAGCAATTATATCAGCATGTGCTGCCTTTACTCTTGGATGGGTACTAACTGGTATTGCTGCCTTTGTGCCATTGTTACTCAGTGAACAGTCTATTCTATGGATATTGGGTCAGGGCATGACATATGCTGCTGCTGTATTTGGCGTTTCAATGTACTTTAACGCTGAAGCAAGACAGATGAGAAACGATATGCAGAAGTATTTCAATAATAGAGAACAATTAATGATTGAGAGGGAAAAATTAAGACAAGGAATAGATATAGGAGAACTACCAAATGAAGAAGAAGGATAATATATTACAGTATAAGAATCCATATGTTCAACAGTATGTAGCCCCCTATCGTTGTCACTTTGAAAGGGATGGCGTTAACTATGGTAGAATAGCATGGTTATCAAATGTTGATGGAATAATAATAGTAGAAGATGAAGATTAATGGAACAGTTTACCAAGAATTTCAGTTATGATGAATTAATAGCAAGTTCAACAGCAAAAAGACTAGGATTGGATAACACACCAAGTTATGAGGAAAAGGAGAAACTAAGACAGTTAGCAGAAGACATCTTACAGCCCATTAGAGATGCTTGGAGAGCACCGATTATAGTTAATAGTGGATATAGAAGCCAAGAGGTAAATAAGGCTGTAGGAGGCAGCAAAACAAGTCAACATTTAAAGGGAGAAGCCGCTGATATAAGTATAGGAGGAAAGGAAAGAAATAAGAAACTATTTAATTTTATTTATAAACTAATATCACAAGGTAAAATAAAAGTAGGACAATTGATTGATGAATATAACTATCAATGGATTCACGTGTCATTACCTAGGAAGGATAAACCAAACAATCAAATATTGCATTTGAAATAATAGGATATATCAAGGCACATATGGGCTTCGCTACCAAAAGACATTAGGACTTGATTTTTATGAGGATGGGAAGGAGTGATACCCCATCCTCTCTTTTTTTATATACACAAAAAAATGGTGAAGATTAATATCTCCACCATGCACTCAAGCCTCAAGTGTTTCACAACGGTATTGGCGAGCGACTTTGAGTAAATTATCTTAGTTTTATTCAAGTTCATTTTCAATCGAAGTAATGCAAATATACCAAAAATATTTGAAAAAAGAAAATATTTTATATATTTTTATTGTTAATTATTGTTAATTCACCAACTATTGTGATATTTATATTAAGATAAATAAATTATAATATAATGAGTAAAGCATGTAATGCATATTATTCTCCATCAGAAAGACAAGAGAATGATTTATATTGCACAAACCCAATAGCAGTACAGTTATTATTGGATAGGGAAACCTTTGATAAGAATATATGGGAATGTTGCAATGGTCTTGGTCATATATCAAATGTATTAAAGGATAATGGATATAATGTAAGGAAATCAGATATTATCAATTATAACAATGATGATACAGAGATAATAAATATGTTAACCTATGATAAACCATTTGAGGGAGATATAATAACCAATCCACCTTATAAGTATTCAACAGAGATTGCTAGTAGATGTCTTGAGTTAGCAAAGGGAAAGGTTGCAATGTATAACAGTATTAATTTCCTTGCATCACAGAAGAGGAAGCCATTATTTGAACAATATCCGCCAAAGACAGTATATATAATGTCAAAGAGAATATCGTGTGCAAAGAATGGTGATTTTGAACATAATGTGAATGGAGCAATTGATTATTGTTGGGTTGTGTGGGATAAAAATTATAAAGGAAAGACAGAACTAAAATGGATTTAATATACTACTACAGCGAACATTGTGGGGCGTGTAAGGATTATGGAATAACTGTTGATAATGTATCAAAGGCATTGGGTGTATCATTGATGAAGATTGACATTGATATACCAATGAAGCAGAAGTATATATTGGGTGGTGTGCCTTGTTTGATTGTTGAAGAGGATGGCAAAGAGATATATAGGAGTTTGGGCAATCTAAATGAGAGACAACTAATGAAAGATATAAAGGGATTAATGAAAGATGACAAATAGGGAACATGGTGAAGAATTCTTGAAATATGTGGCAGATAATATGGATAGGTTAAAACACAATCTAAGGAAGAACATTACTTATGACCCTGATATATTTGAGGATTCTTTTCAAGATAGTATAATAAGGGTATATAACGCCATAATGAATGGTTCAAGGATTGAGGATTTTGAACAGTACTTTTATATTGCTTCCAAATTCGATTATATAACCAAGGATAATAAGAAGAAGAACAGATTAAAACAAGATGATGGTGATATATTAAGTGATATATCACATGGCGTTATTGATGATATATTTTATAATGAGAGTGATTGGAAGTCAAAGGAAGAGAAGAGTGATAAGATAAATATATTATTCAAATTCTTATCAGAGAGATTAAATGAGGTATTCTCACCTGTTGAATGTGATATATTCCTAATCTATTATAGATTGAAGAGTGAAAAGGCAGGTGTATCTTATAAGAAGATGGCATCAATCACTGATAAGAGTGTACAAGAGATAACCAATACAATAAAGACGATAAAGAAGTTCATCAAGAATGATAAGATAATACAGGATAAGAAGAAGGAGTTATTAAAATGATGATGAATATAATAGGATGGTCAATGTTTATATTGGCTGTTATTTTATTTTATAAAGTGTTTAATGATTTAAGAAAAAATGATATTGATACCTAGTTTATTTGAATTTATAGCATTATTGGCATTGATGTTTATATCAATTGTTGTTGCTTATTTATTGCAGTGGAATCCAAAGTTTTCATTGTTGCAGATTGATGCATTTAACATCGAACCATTTAACTGTCAATATTGTTTTCAGTTTTGGGTTAATTTAGTACCAAATATAATATTGGCATATATATGGAATCCGATGTTTGTATTATGGGGTTTGATTACAGCTAGTTGTCTAGCTTATAGTGTGTATAGAAGTTTAAAATAATCTTTATTAAAAAAAATAAAATATGGAAAATAGAAATATTAGTATAAGCTCAAAGAATGGTTATACAGTAGAGAAGGTATTGAAGGCAAAGCAATATCTTGATGAGATTGGAAGTGGTAGAAGGAATTTCCCATTTGAAAAATTAGTTACCTATTATAATGAGTTATTCAATACTCACGAATCAACTAGTGGATGCAAGTGTCAATCGCCAAAGTATTACAATGGCATTCAGAATTTTTATAAGTATGGAAAACTAACGCTTATCAATAATGGTCTTGCAACTGAGGAAGACTTTCAATTGAAGAAGGAAGAGGTTGAAGAGATTGCTCCAAATAGGATTGACCTAGGAGAAGAAATCGTCTCTGAGACTTCAAAAGAGGAAGAGGTTAGTGATACCAAGGAAGAGGTAAAAGAAGAGGTTGTAGAGGAAAAGAAAAAGGCAGGAAGACCAAAAAAGAAGTAATATATGATGAAGTTAGAGATTGATGATAAGGTATATAGAATACCTGAATCATTTGAAGAGATGACATTGGAGCAATATTGCAAGATATACTTCAAATTACCCAAGATAACTGAAGAGATGGATGATGTTGAGGTATATAAGACAACTAGGGAGGTTGAAGCAACCATTATATCAAGGTTATTGAATGAATCTGATGATTTTTGTTTATCACTTCCAATAACAGTATATAATGAGTTATCCAAGCGTGTCAGGTATATCTTTGATGTTGAGAAGATAATGAAGAGTGGAAAGGCATCTATTAAGATTGATGGCAAGATGTATTTCATTCCACCTTTCAATGAGATGCAGTTAAGGCAGTATATTGATGCTGATGTCATTCTTCAAACTGAGGAAAACGAGTTACAGTATATTGAGTTATTATCAATATTATTGACATCAAAGGATAGGAATGGAAAGTGGATACCTTACAATGGAGAGTATCAGGAACTGATGGGAAAGATAAGGCAGTTAAAGTGCAGTGAGGCGCTAGGATTGTGTTATCATTTTTTCAAGAAAGGAGAAGCCTTGAAAAATCTTTCAAAACTCTCTATGAAGGTAGCGGAGAGCCAACAAGCCCGACTTACAGCAAGTTCTTAAAGGATTTCTCTTGGATGCACATTGTAAGTCAGTTGGCAAATCACGAGTTCTTAAGGATGGAGGATGTATTGAATCAGACAGTTACTGATGTATATGCTTATTTACAATATCAAGATGCAAAGGCACATGCTGAGAATGCTCAAATGAAATTCACACAGGAAATGAATAAGAGAAAGAAATAGACTTCTCCAAATTAATGATGGCTTATCTCCTAGTTGGGGTAAGCCATTAATCTTTATAAAAAAAATAAAATGCTATGGGTGTAACAAATGGACATAATGCAAATGTTATTGCTGAGAAGAGAAGAGTAATTGAGGCAATGTATAATGATTGCATCAGAGGAAAGCAGAAATATCAGATAATGGAAAAGTTTGTCAACGGTAAATATGACAACGCTGCAAAATCTGATAGAACATTTCGTGATTACTGGAATGAGATGATTGATAAGTTTGCCGAAGAATTTGAAGAAAATAGAGAGAAATTAAAGAGCAAATTCTTATCAAGATATTTATTCCTTTATGAAAAATGTATTGAAAAGAATGATTATAAGGGTGCTAGGGAAATACTTGATTCATTGAAGAAAATGACAGGTATGGATGACCCAATACAGGCTGAGATTGATGTTAATGGTGGTTTTATCATTGATTTTGGTTTGGACAATATAGTAAAGGATGGAGAAACACAGGAAAATTAATTTCAACATTACATTAACCAATACACAGAAGGACATTTATAGATTGGCTACAGATGATACCTTCAAGTTCCTCACAGTTGTTTGCTCACGTCAGCAAGGAAAATCAACTGTGATGATGGTTCTTTGTGTCCAATGGTTATTGGAGAAGAATGCAAAGATAGGTTATGTATGTAGAAATAATGTGTTTGCTGAGACAGCATTTGGAGACCTTGTAAGGATATTTCCACAGATGCTTGTTAAAAAGGCAAACAGCCAATCAAAGGTGATTGAAACAATATATGGTTCTTCAATTAGGTTTTTCTCTGCTGAATCAGGTAATTCACTTCGTGGTCAATCCTTTCATTACCTAATATGTGATGAGTTTTCTTATTTCAAATTCGAACAAACTGATGGCACTGACCTTTGGTATCACATCCTCTCACCGACCGTTAAGGTTAAGGGAAGGAAGTGTATCTTTGTATCAACGCCATTGGGAAAGAATAATAGGTTTTATGAGATGTATCAAAGGGGCTTAACTGATGAATTTCCACAGTATAAATCAATATTGAAAACAATATATGATGACGGTATCATTCCAAAGGAAGATATTGAACCAACAAGGTTATCAATGCCTGAGATGGCTTGGAGACAAGAGTATCTTTGTGAATTTCTTGAGAGTGCTTATAGTTTCTTCAGTGGTTATGATGAATGTTTCATTCCAATCAAGCATCAATATCAAAAGACATATATTGGCGTTGACCTTAGTGGAAATGGACAAGATGCAACCATTTTAACAAAGATTAACGAAAAGAATGAGGTGGAGCAATATGAGATACAAGGCACACTTGATATGAAGTATCAACAGATTGCAAATATCATCAATGACAGTAAGAATCTTCAAATGTGTTATTTGGAGAACAATGGACTAGGCACACCAATGATAAATGAGATAAAGAAATTGGTTAAGGATAAGACAAAGATAAGGGAATGGACAACATCGAATGTATCGAAGGAGGAAATAATGTCTGATTTGGCTGTTACAATTGCCAAGAAGGAGATATTTTTCGATAAACTAGATAAATCCTTATACAATGAATTTGGAACGTTTGTAGCCAATTTTACAAAGGGTGGTCATTTGCAGTTTGGGGCAATAAGTGGAAAACATGATGATAGGATAATGTCATTGGCAATTGCTTTAAGGTGTAGGAATGATTTTTATTCAAAGGTGACAAAGAGTTTCTTTGAAGTAGTGAGAATATAAATCTTTATTTGAAAATATAATATAGTATGATAAATAGTATAATTAGAACGTTTTATAATATTGCTAGGGAGCATAAATTAATAAGACAGTTCAAGTATGACAGGCTTTCAAAGGGAAGTGGCATTGGTGAAGAGAATCATCCATTATTGTTTCTTGAAGACCCAATCTATGTTGGTGATTCCACATTAAATGATGGCAGTGTTAGGTGTACAATTAATTTTGATATTGTCATGACACCTCAAGCCTTTGAAAACTACAACAAAAAGCAGTTGACACCTGATGAATGTCAGACTGTTGCTCATGCCATTGCATTGAATATCGTGGCATTTATCAAGGACATGGAGCATCATTATGATGATTATGATGAAGAGAAGTTCAACACAACAATGAAGGTGATGTATTATAATTTTGTTACCTTAAGACATTGGTATGACAATGATGCTAGTGGTGTTAGATGTACAATGGTTATAACAGTTGATAATCCAATTGATTATTGTGACTTGGGTGAACACTTTGACCCAAATAAGGAGTTTGACCTAGGTGAGTTATTGCAGCCAATTGATACTGATAACGCTGAAGGTTGTGTTGATGTGACGTTTGATTATAAATTACCAACAATTAAATTAGACTAATGGATAGACAGAAGATAATAGAAGCGTTAAGAGGGATTGCTGAAGAGGCAAAGGCTGTTATGATGGCTGTGTTATCTTCAGAGTTAGGTGTGAATCAAAAGGTTGGAAGAAACACTCTTGTTGAGGGTAGGATATTTCAAGAGGTTGGTTGCAGCGTTGATGACATTGAGGTTGTGAATATCCTTGTGAATGATTATATCCAATATATTGAGAGTGGTCGTCAACCAGGAAGTTTTCCACCTGTCAATGTCATTGCAAAGTGGGCTGCTGACAAGGGCATTACAACTGACAATAGGGTTGTATGGGCAATATGTCAGAGCATTTATAAGAATGGCATTCCTGCAAGACCTCTCGTTGATGTGGATGGTGGTTTATGGAGTCAGATAGATAATGCTTGGGAAGAGTGGGCTGACAAGATTTATAATATCATCACAGAAGATTTGGATAAAGAATTTAAAAATTAAAAATATAAAATATGGCAAATAGAATATTAGCTAGTAGTCTTGATAATTTTATGATATTTTCAACACCTTCTGTGGCGTTGCCTTATGTGACGTTTACAGTTGGTACTTTATCGTCAAATGTTGAGATTACAATAAAGGAAGCAAATAATGACTATGGTTATTCAAGGGTGATTAAGGGAGCACCTAATGGTGAGACCACATCAACCTCTTTCAATACTAGTGGTATTGGAATATATAACCTTTATGAATGTATAAAGTTAAATTCGATATTTTTCAATATCACATTTGCAACCTCAAATACAATAAAGTGTTATATTGATACCTCGTTGAAGTACAACATCAGTCTTACAAGTGGCAGTGGAATATCAATAGGTGGAACATACTCATCTTATTCCCCATCATTGCCAAATAAGACCTGTCTTATTCTTCAAGAAAGTGGTGGCACAAATTCAATCAATATGGAGAAGTATCACAATGCTTCAACAATATCATTCAATATCACAGCACCTTTTCAAAAGACAATGTTCTCAAAACCTGTTAATTATAATATAATGGGTTATAAGGTGGTAAATGGTGCATCATCAAACATTACAATACCTTATGATTCAATAACGGTGATGCCGACAACGTTGTTGAAGTTCCAATCTGTTGATTATGATGATTATCTATATACAGGTAGTGGCACTGCAAAGTGGCTTACCACTCAGACAAATAGGATATATAACTATGGTGAATGGGTTGGTTTATCATTTCTTTCAAATGTTGATGTTGCAACACCAAGATTAAAAAAGAACTACTATACCAATAGTGGTGTATTCCTTGAATCCTCTTGGACAACACAGTATGTTGAGAAAAATGGTAAGAGAATAGATATATATGATACATTTGAGTTATCTAGTATTGAATCTGTTCATAACAAACAAGTGGGTTATGTTGATGTATATTTTGTAAATGGTGATGGAAGCAATACATTGTTATCCAATGCAATAAGGTATAATGTAATACCACATTGTGATGGAAATGATGAGGTATTTTTCCTTAATGAGATTGGTGGAATAGATAGTTTTAATTTCACATCAAAGAAACAGGTTGCAAGGTCAATCTCTGACCAAAACACTTATACAAAGACACCAACTAGGAACTATGTTAATGTATATGACCATGAGTATATTTTGAATAAGAGAAATAAGATAACAACAACGTTAACAACCAATCAGATTGATGGTGGCATTGCTGATTGGCTCAATCAGTTGTCAAAGAGCAAATACACTTTCAAATTCCTAGGAATGACAAACCCAATGTACAAAATAATCGTGGTTGACAAGTTCGACATCACAACAACATCTACTGATGATGAATTTGAGTTGTCACTTGAGTACCATGATGCTGATAATCTT
>Ga0326512_10002835_pt1 | contig 12822 bp, 17 predicted proteins | sample 1_2617_0518_D_FD_203652 | JGI IMG/M metagenome (GOLD analysis project Ga0326512, IMG submission 203652) | Bovine rumen microbial communities from UC Davis, California, United States - 1_2617_0518 | ecosystem: Host-associated > Mammals > Digestive system > Stomach > Rumen | place: USA... | reverse complement strand
AAACAAATTGAGGAACTGTATCACGGAGATATTTCCGAAGATGAGTTTTTACGAGCCTGTAAAGGGCAGGAAAAAAAGATTGAAGCTTGGCGGGAAGCTTTTGACGAATATCCGCTTTACGAAGTTTCAAAAGCAATAAATCATTTTTACGTTAAGAAATCATCCAAAACACGCCCGAATATTGCGCAGTTAATGGCTATCTTGCAAGAAACAAACGCAACAAAAGAGCTTGAAGAAATTAAAACGGAAAAGGTGGAACTTCCATTTTGGTTAAAATACCAACAGCAGGATAGAGAAACCGGCGATATGTCTTGGTTAGTTCCGCACTATCAGATCGTTGGTAGGCTTATTGAACAGGATTATTTTCCGTTTGTTCAAAACATTTACCATCCGACTTATGAAGACTTTAGGGAGTGCATGAAACGGTGGTCGTTTGAAACATACGGCAGAGAGTATTTTGTTGAAAGCGACAATCAATTTAACGCTTTACCGTTGGAAGTTCAAAAGGCTAAGTACGAACACGCAAGGGAAGTTTTGAGAAACTTCAGCTTAAAGGGGATTAACTGATGACAAGTCGTGAGTGGTTGTTAAATGAACTTAACATGACGTTGGAACAGCTGCTTAGCAAATGCCGGAGAAAAGGCTATACTGACAAGCGGTGGGTTATAATGTGGTTTTATCGTGCCGCCGGAAAGAGTTATCCGTACATTGCCAGAAAAATAGGCAAAGACCAGTCAAGCGTTCGTTATGCTTGCGAGAAGATGCCACAAGCCTTAAAATCGCATGCAGAAAAATTATTTATGCGGTACGTCACGGAAGTTTTGGGCGAAAAGACAGATTTTGAGCCGACAGAAGCACCAAAGGTTAAAGTTAAAGTGCCGGATTACAAGCACAGCAAGGTTGTTTTTGAGGATGTAGAGCAGGACAAAGTTGTGAAGACCATTAAACAAAACTGGCAAGATAGGAGATGGGATAGATGATTAAGTGGTGTAACTGCAATTCTGCCAAAATTCATTATCCGACACCGGAAGAATATCATCAAGGGGTAAAGAACTTTAACAATACGCTCGGCGGGTATAAGATATTTATATTAAACCACGTTAAAAAGGGAGAGAAAAAGTACAACATAACGCACACGGACAAAGGGATTATATTTCAAACGGACAACAAGCAAGATTTTATCAATTATTTAGCGGAGATGTAATTTGACAAAGGAAGAGGGGTATATATTACCGGCAGAGGTAAAAGAACGGCTTATAAAGACCGATAACGGCACTTTTTATTGGCGGACACAACTAGAGGTTTACGAGGCGCACGGTTGGCTTAACTTTGGTCGGACTTCGTGGGCAGACCGAAAAAAAGCGGCTGAAATTTTGGCAACAAGCCATCATATTGGTTTTGGCGAGCCTATTGGGGCAATGGATATGTCTAAGCCGTGGGTTGACGGACACGGGACACACTATGTTTCAGAAGTTGCTTATTTTAACCAACAATGCTATCAGGAAGCCATGAAGTCAATCGTCAATCGGCTTGTAAGAGCGATTGTGCGGGTGGTATTGATAGAAGACAAGACCATACTTTATCCAAATAGCGGCACAAACTGGCGTTTGCGTAAGAAGAACGAAATGCGCCGGAGGATGCTTTGCGAGGGTTTGGATATTCTTGTTAAACACTATATGCCGGAAAAACAGCGTGTCGGGATAACAGGTTTTAGCAAGGTGAAAGTGATATGAATATAGCTGATATAGAAAACAAAATCATCAATGATGACTGTATGAACATTCTGAAACAGTTGCCGGATAAGTGCGTGGATTTAGTGTTGACCGACCCGCCGTATGGGATTAAAATGGCAAAAAATACAAATATATGCTCAAAAACAGATTATTATGGAAAAAATCAAAAAGGATTTTATACAAAAGAACTTCATAAACAAAAACAATGGGATAATGACAGACCTGATAAAATTTATTTTGATGAAATTGTAAGAGTATCAAAAAATCAAATTATTTTTGGCGGTAATTATTTTGCAGATTATTTGAAACCTTCACGAGGGTGGATATTTTGGGATAAAAAAGAACATCCAACGCAAGGACAAAACTTTGCAGATGGTGAACTTGCTTATACATCTTTTGATAAAAACCTTAAAAAATATGTTTATGGATGGATAGGATTAGACTATGTAAACAACTCGAAAGAAGATAAAAAAGAACACCCTACCCAAAAACCCTTAAAACTATTTGAAATGATATTAAGAGATTATAGCAACGAAAATGACCTTATTCTTGATTGTTTTTCCGGTAGCGGCACAACCGCGGTGGCTTGCCATAGGTTGAAGCGTCGTTTTATCTGCATAGAAAAAGACCCGGAATATTGGGCGGCAAGCGTTAAGAGATTAGAAGAAGAACAAAAACAAGGAGTTTTATTTTGATAGAAAAAGAGCTTGATAAACTTGTTCAAACGGCTTGCCTAAGTCAAAAGTGTCGGGTATGCGGTAAGCCTGCGGAGTGCGGACATCACTTAATCGGGCGAGCTGATAAAATGCTCCGCTATGATGCCGTCAATATTATGCCGTTGTGTTACGAGTGCCACAGACTTATTCACGATGGCAAAATAAATCAATGGGATTATTGCTTACCGGAGCAAAAAGAATTTTTGGAAGAACGCCGGAGGATGCTTTGCGAGGGTTTGGATATTCTTGTTAAACACTATATGCCGGAAAAACAGCGTGTCGGGATAACAGGTTTTAGCAAGGTGAAAGTGATATGAATATAGCTGATATAGAAAACAAAATCATCAATGATGACTGTATGAACATTCTGAAACAGTTGCCGGATAAATGCGTGGATTTAGTGTTGACCGATCCGCCGTATGGGATAGAAAGCAAAATTTCAACAAAAGAAAAAAAGCAAAATGCGGGAAATAAATTTGCTTTGCTTTATAACGAAAAAAAATGGGATAAAAAACCACACAAAGAAGTTTTTGAAGAAATGTTAAGGGTTTCTAAAAATCAAGTTATCTGTGGGGGTAATTATTTTAGCGAGTTTTTGCCCTCATCAAGAGGTTGGATAATATGGGATAAAGTTGTAGAAAATATGACATCAATAAACAACGAATTGATATGGACATCATTTGATTTTGCAATAAAAACTTTTCGCCGTTGTCACGGACTAGATAAAGGATTTATGAATACTGGTATTGATAAGCCTTTTCATCCTACACAAAAACCAAGAGCTTTATTTGAATATATAATAGAAAATTGTAGCAACGAAAATGACCTTATTCTTGATTGTTTTTCCGGTAGCGGCACAACCGCGGTGGCTTGCCACCGTTTGAAAAGGCGTTTTATTTGCATAGAGAAAGACCCGGAATATTGGGCGGCAAGCGTTAAGAGATTAGAAGAAGAACAAAAACAGGGGGTGTTATTTTGAAACCAATAGAAAAGCAACTTGATAAACTTGTTCAAACGGCTTGCCTAAGCCAAAAGTGTCGGGTATGCGGTAAGCCTGCGGAGTGCGGACATCACTTAATCGGGCGAGCGGATAAAATGCTCCGCTATGATGCCGTCAACATTATGCCATTGTGTTACGATTGCCACAGACTTATTCACGATGGCAAAATAAATCAATGGGATTATTGCTTACCGGAGCAAAAAGAATTTTTGGAAGAACGCCGGAAGATGAGCTATAAGGATTTTCTGATTTTTGTTGCTAAGCAAACAGAAAAGGAATATTTACAGCAATTAAAATTATTTTGGAAAATAAAAAATTTATCCACAAACGATTAAAACGCTTGACATCCTCAGATGGTGTGGTATGATTTGTCTAGAATGGATAATTTGACTTAAAAAATGTCAAAGCCTTTCGTAAAAAATTTAGACCAATATAACCGCTTGGAAACAGGCGGTTTTTTTATTGAAGAATCCTCTCTGGGATGGGCGGTACAGAAATGTGCCGCTTTTATTTTATCACTTCACCGAAAGGAAAGATGATATGACATTGAATGAAGAAATAGAAAAAGAGTATGCAAAGCATCCAGGTGGAAGACCACTGAAATTTAAAACACCGGAAGAACTAGAAAACGCAGTAAATCAATACTTTGCTGAATGTGAGGTAAAAGAGAAACCAAAAACAATGAGCGGACTTGCTCTTGCACTGGGAATAGATAGAAAAACGCTTGTAAACTATTCAAACAAAGACGGGTATTTCCACACGATTAAAAGAGCAAGACAAATTGTAGAGCAACAAAATGAGGAAATGCTTGTATCCGGAAAGGGTAGCGCAACCGGAATAATCTTTAATATGAAAAATAACTTTGGTTGGGTAGATAAAACGGAGCAAGAAAACAGGGTTATCTTAAAACAAGCGTTGGTGGAGTTCGGCGATGGACAAAGTCAAAGTAACGATACCGCCGAAGTTTAGACCTTTATTGATGGAACACTACCGCTATAAATTATATTATGGTGGTCGTGCCGGTGGTAAATCGTTTGCTTTTGCCGATTGTCTTATTATTAAAGCAAGGCAAACCACACAAAGAATAGCTTGCGTTCGTGAAACGCAGGACTCAATTAAGGATTCTGTTTATCAACTACTTGTTGACCGGATAAACCATTATGGCTTTGATGACTTTAGGATATACGAAAACAGGATTGAAAACCTTATAACCGGCTCAACGTTTATATTTAAGGGCTTAAAAGACCAAAACAACCAAAATATCAAATCGCTTGAAGGTGTTGATATTTGCTGGGTTGAAGAGGGGCAAAAGATAACAAAAAACAGCTGGGATATTTTAGACCCGACAATCAGAAAGCCAAACTCCGAAATTTGGATATCTATGAACAGGGAAACGGAAAACGACCCTATTTGGAAAGCCGTTGCCTCAAACCCTGACGAGCAGACTTTAGTTTGTAAAGTAAACTACTACGATAATCCGCATTGTCCGGAGAATATGAAGTATCTTGCCGAAAAAACAAAGCAAGAGAATTTAGACGATTACGAGCATATTTGGTTAGGTGCCCCGGTAAATCAGGGCGATACAAAGCTAATCTCGGCTAAGGATGTTCGCAACGCTCAAACCGAAAAGATGTTAAATTCAACATCGCCCCTTATTATTGGTGTTGATATTGCACGTTTCGGGGATGACAAGACCGTTCTTTGTTACCGCAAAGGGCGGTATTGCTTTTTATTAAAAGAATATACTCATCTTGATACGGTGGAACTTGCAAACCTTTTGACAGCTTGTATTAAGGATGAACACCCCGCGCGTATCTTTTTGGATATGGGCAACACGGGGGCTGGCGTTTACGATATATTAAAAGACCGTGGTTTTGCGAAGACCGTTAGGGGTATAAACTTCGGCGGAAAAGCTATCAACAACGACAGATATTACAACAAAAGAGCCGAGATGTGGGCGGAAGCTAACGAGTGGCTTAAAGGCGAAGTACAGCTTGTTAAAGATGACGAGTTATTAGATGACTTGTGTTCTGTAAATAAGATGTATGACAACTCAGGGCGATTACAATTAGAAACAAAAGACAGGGTTAAGGAAAGAATAGGTCGTTCGCCGGACAAAGCGGATGCGTTTGTTCTGACCTTTGCCGAGCCGGTATATGATGTTGGCAAGGTTTCAAAAATAGGTATTGAAAACAACACAATAGATAGCCTGTTTAGAGAGCCCCAAACCGTTGGTTGGTAGATATTTGTCTAAAAACAAGAATTATTTTGTTTCAAGAAGTTAGTTAATTTTCGTATATATACGGATACAAATTCTTAGAGAGGATTTTGTCAAATGCAACAAGCAATTATGGACAGGGTATTTGTAAAGCCCGATGTTAAAAAGCAAACTATTATCATTGAAGAAAAAGAAAAAACCAAAAGCGGAATTGTACAAAGCGTTGGCGAGCAAGTAACAAGCGTTAAGGTTGGCGACCACATTATTTATAAGCCGTGGGAAATAGAAGCACTTGACGGACTTGAAGCTATACGCGAAAACTGGATTTTAGGGGTTATTGTTAATGAGTGATGAAGTTAAACTATGGATTGATAGGATTTCTTCTGCCGGTAAGAAGTGGGATAAATACCACGAACTTATAAAGGAAATTCGTGAATATTACAAAAACGACAAGAATAAAAACAAGCAGAATATATTTTGGAGTTCTATTGAAACCTTAAAGCCTTTTATCTATTTTAAGGCACCGACACCTTATGTTGAACGCAAAAATAAAAAGTCTAATCCGGTTGAAGATGTGGCTTGTCGCATTTTGGAAAAAGCCCTTATCTCAAACTTGGACAAGCAGGACTTTGACGGAATTATTAAATATGCCCGCAACGATTATCTGCTCTCCGGTTTAGGTTTGACTTATGAAAAGTTTGAGCCGGTTATTGAACAAGTATCACAACAAAGCGAAACGATTGACCCTGTTTCCGGTGAGGTTATTGTTCAAAGTATATCTGCCGAGGTAATGACAGATGCCAAAACCGAAACAACGTATATTGACCCTAAAAAGATTTTATTTGATGTAAACCACGTTGCTGTTTGGGAAGACTGCGAATGGGTAGCACAAATAATTGAAATGACAAAACGGGAAGCAATAGAGCAGTTTGGCGAGGAAATAGCGGCACAAATTGTTGAACGTGGTTTTAGCTTAGAAGAAGAACTTGACCGCTCTGTTGATGTCTATCGTATTTGGGATAAAAAAGGAAAGCGTATCATTTACCTTGCGAAAGAGGTAAAAGACAGATTTTTACGCGTTGACGAGGATATCTTAAAAATAGAGGGATTTTATCCGTTCCCGAAACCTGTCTTTGCTACGTTGGCAAATGACGGTCTTATTCCTGTACCGGATTATTCCGAGATTAAGTGCCAGCTTGATGAGTTAGACGGCGTTAATAAACGTATGCAATTAACAATGCAAGCCTTAAAAGTTACCGGTGCTTATGACGGGGCGTTTCCTGAACTTGCTAATATCTTAAATAAAGATGTTACGCTTGTTCAAGTATCCGATTTTGATAAAATCCGCGAAAAAGGCGGTATTGACGGCTTTGTCGGATTTATGCCTATCGGTCAGTATATTGAAGCTTTACAGGCTCTTGCTGAGAGAAGAGCGCAGTTAATCAATGCTATTTATGAAATAACCGGTGTTTCGGATATTATGAGAGGAAACTCTAACCCCGAAGAAACCGCAACCGCGGTTACGAAAAAAACGAACTTCGGCACTTTAAGAAACCAAGACCGACAAAACGACTTTCAACGTTATTTGACGGATGTTCTTAAAATTAAAGCCGAGATTATCTGCGAGATGTATACGCCGGAACTCTTATCACAATATGCCGAACAGGGTACAAATCCCGAAGTTGTAATGGCGGCTATTCAATTATTAAAGACAGATAAAATCCGCAATCTTGCTTTGGGAATTGAAACAGATACCTCTTTTTTACAAAGCGAGGAAATGGAACAGACAACAAATGCGGTTAAAACCATTCATGAAATGGTAACAGCTGCGTTTCCGGCAATATCATCACAACCGGCGTTACTTCCTTTATATAAGCAAATGGTTGAAGCAATGGTGGTTACACTTCCGGCGGCACGACAATTTAATACCGCTATTGAAGAAGTCTTTACGCGCATTGAACAAGAACTTGCACAACCGGACGACAACGAGCCTAACCCCGATATGATACGCGCTCAAGCCGATATGGTACGCGCTCAAGCCGACCAAGTTAAGAACGAAAACGAGTATCAGGTTAAGCAAGAGGCTAATGCTATCAAACAAGAGGAAGTTGAACTCAAAAAACAAGCCGAAGACAATAAGGTTATGATGGCTAATAAAGAGGCGGAAATGCAATTTGCTCTTAAACAAGAAGAAATTGCAAGACAAGGACATACTAACGAAAATATACCAACCGGATATGTTGGAGGTTTTTAATGTTTGAGGATTTTCAGTTGCCGGACGGCACAATGGCGGAGAGCGTTGAAGATGTTGAACGCTATCTTAAAGAAAACGATGCCGCTTTGGTAAGTGATTACAGCGCTGACTATATAAATAGCCGGCGTTTTTTTAACGAAAAAGCACGGCGGGATAAACTCCATGCCGACTTCATTCAACAAGTAAAAAAGGAATTATGGTTAAATGACTGATTTAAGACAGCAACTAGAAGATGCTTGGACTTCAGAGGAAACTCAAAGCGCCGAGCAGACTGTGGCGGCAAGTGAAAGTAACGAAACGGCGACAGCTGAGCCGGTTGAAGTTATTAACGCACCTAATAGCTACACAAAAGAGATGAAAGACTGGTTTAATACGCTTCCTCAAGGAAACCAAAAATATTTGGCAGAACGCGAAAAGCAGTTTGAACAAGGACTTTCACGCGCTCGCAATCAATATGCGTGGGTTGATAAAGCATACAACGACCGCAAGGATAATCTTATTAAGCAGGGGTTTAATAATGCTCAAGAGTATTACGATACGCTTGTTTCTATTGCCGATGCTTTAGAAAAAAATCCGGCGGATACAATTGCAAGGCTTCAATCCGCCTACGGTATCGGTGGCGAAAATGATAACGCTTTACAGAGACAGCTTTTAGATTTACAGCAGACGGTAACAGCGCAACAAAATTATTTACGGCAGCAAGAAAACAACCGCGTTAAGGGTGAGTATGATGCTTTTGTTAATGCAAAAGACGAAAACGGCAACCTTAAACACGGCTATTTTGAAGAAGTTAAAGCTGACATGCTGGCTTTACTTCAGGCTGGTATGGCAAAGAACTTTGAGGATGCCTATAATCAGGCAATTTGGCGAAACGAGGCTGTTCGCAATAAAATTATTGAAGAACGTGCTAAGACTGGGCTTCAAAAGGCGACAGAAGTTGCACAAAAGGCAAAAACCGCCGCTTTTGAACCGACCTCAAAGGGCGAAGTTACCCCTAAAAAAAGAAGTCTCCGTGAAGAACTTGAACACAATATGGCTATTTATGGAGAAGACTAATGGCAGGAAATGCAAATTTTAATAACGTACTCGCCACCACACTTGAAAATCGTATGGGTGAGTTGGCTGATAACGTTACCAAAAACAACGCTCTTTTAAGACGTTTAGATGAGCGTGGTAATCGCCGTCCGGTTTCCGGCGGTACAAAAATCGTTGAGGAAATTGCTTACAATGAATCCGACAAGACATGGTATTCAGGATATGACACAATTTCCTTTAGTAATCCGCAAGTATTTACCGCTGCAGAATATGCATGGAAATTGTTAGCTGCTCCGGTTGGTATTTCCGGTGAAGAACTGTTACAGAACAGCGGAAAAGAACGTATCATTGACTTGATGGAAGCTAAAATTGACAATGCGGAAACAACTTTACGCAATGCAATGAGTGCGGCTTTGTTTTCTGATGGTACAGGCTCTTCCGGTAAGGAAATCGGCGGTTTGCAGTTGTTAGTAGCTGACGACCCGACCACCGGTACTGTTGGCGGTATTAACCGTGCAACCACAGGTAATGAATTTTGGCGCAATAAGTCAAAAACAGCTTCTTCCGCTTTGACCTCTACAACCATTTATGCGGCTATGAATGAAGTATATTTGGGTTGCTCTCGTGGTACAGACAAACCGGATTTGATTGTTGCCGATGATTCACTCTACACCTTATATGAGCAATCTCTTGTTCCGCAACAGAGATTTACAGATGCCAAACTTGCCGATGCAGGTTTCCAAAACATCAAGTTCAAGGGTGCTGACGTGATTTATGACGGTGGTATCGGTGGATATTGCCCGTCTAAACATATGTATTTCTTGAACACCAAGTATTTGAAACTCCGTCCTCACAAAGACCGTGATTTCAAACTTATCGGTGACAGAAATCGTGTAGCAATCAATCAGGATGCTATTTACGCAATTATCGGTTGGGCTGGTAACTTAACTATGAACAACGCACAATTGCAGGGTGTCTTAATTGACGCTTAGTTTTATCGGGGCGGGGAAACTCGCCCCTTTTTTTCTAGAGAGGAAAGACAATGGAAGAATTAGGATTTGAGGTTTTTAGCAATATGCTACAAAACCAAAGAAGCGACAATAACGTTTTCGCAAAGTTTCACAAAAAATGGGTAAAAACCGGCAACGTAAAAGAGAACGGGATGCCCGAATTTATAGAGAAGTTATATATTGAAATAAAAATAAAAGGAAATACGGATGTTGTTGACCGTCCGGTAAATGAAACGGACATGATGAGATTTCCGCGGGAGTATGCATTTTTTAAGAACAAGGAAGAAAAAGCAAAAGAGGGTACGCCGTTAAATCAATTTGCGTTCTTAACGGTGCCTGAGCTGGATTTATGCGAAACAAAAGGCATTTTCACGGTTGAAGACTTGTCAAACATAACCAAAGAACAAGCGCAAGACATGAACTTAACGACAGCTAAAGAGCTGGCGATTAAATTCTTGCAAATGGCAAAAGATAACAAAGCGATTGCTAAGTTTGAGAACGAAATTAAAGCATTAAAAGCGGAAAACGAAAAGCTTAAAGACGAACTTAAAGCATTAAAGGAAAGCAAATGAATATTTTAGAAATAGCACAAGAGGCGGCAGATATTTGTGCGGTGGCTAGACCAACGGACTTGTTTAATTCTTCCGCTCAAAACGACCAACTATTTGCAAGCGTTTGTAAATCGGCTCTTGACGGGCTGATGCGTAAATGCGAATGGCAGACTTTGACAAGGGAAGGTACTTTAAACACGGTTTGCGGGGTTAGAGAGTATCTTATAGATAATGTTGTGCCGGATTTCTATGCTCTTGTAAACGGAACGCTTTATATGGAAGGCGATATGCGAAATGTTATCGGTGCTATTACAGAAGAAAAATGGCGGCAAATAAAGCAGTTCCATATTGTTGATGTGGATATTTTCTTTAAGATCCAAAACAACAAGATTTGTTTTGTAAAAGACCCCGGGGATAAAACATTTAAGTTTGCGTATAAATCAAATGCGGTTTGCTTTGATGCCAAAACAGAAGAGCCTAAAGCAAGATTAACCGCAAACACGGACATTCCTATATTTGACCCCTATCTCGTAAAATTAGCGATAATTTGGCGGTGGAATAAAAGAACAGGCTTAGATTATTCCGAGGAATATAACGAGTATCAAAGGGAATTAAACAAAAGCTATGCCGAAAGTAAAGCCGGTGGCGATATTAACCTCGGCTATAATTACGGAATATTTGACGATCCAAATTGTGGAGCGATTGTAGATGCTAAATGTAAACCGTGCTGTTAAATCAAAGGATATCACGTTGCCTAGTCCTATTATGGGCTTAAACCGGAAAGATAGCGAAGCGGCAATGAACCCGCTTTTTGCCGTCCGTATGGACAATTATATACCGATGGAGAGTTATGTTGAACTCCGCCCAGGTTATAGTATGTATTATCGTCCGGCAACAGCTTATAATGTAAAGACTTTGGCAAGTTACCACTACCCCTCGCAGGATAGATTTTTCGGTATCTGGAACGGCAAAATATGGGATATTACAAGCCCCGCAAGTGTAACGGATATGGAAGTTACCATTACTAATGACTATTGCCAAACGCTACAATATAAGAATTATCTTTACTTTATGAATGGTGCTGATACACCGCAAGCCTATTATGTTGACGGCAACGGAGACTCGCATATCGGGGCGTGGGGATTTTCGGGAACGGGATTGTCCGCTTCAAAAATTATCTCCGGTGCGGTTTCAAAAGAATTTATATGGTTTATTGAAAAAGGTACATTAAACGCGTGGTTTTCTACCGTGGCGGGGTCTATTTCCGGTACGTTGGATGTTTTTGACTTATCGCAAATATCTAAGTGGGGCGGTGAGTTGGTCGCAATCGCAAACTGGACGATTGACGGCGGTATCGGTATTGATGACTATACAGCGTTTATAACTTCCGAGGGCGAGGTATTAGTTTATTACGGCTCAAACCCGAACGATGCTACAAGCTGGTCTTTAAAAGGCTCTTATAAGATAGCGAAGCCTTTAGGTTATCGTTGCATAATGCAATATCAGGGCGATATTGTTATTATGACACAAGACGGATATTTTCCGATGGGTAAAGCTTTGGCAACGGCAAATGCCGGTAACTCAATCGTGGCGTTCTCTGACAATATCCGCGGTTTAGTAATTGACCGGACTTCTAAAAATAAAGACAGACAAGGCTGGCAAGGAATTATCTATACTAAAAAGGGTTATGCTATTTTTAATGTTCCGGTCGCACAACAATTTGAGCAACACGTTATCAATGTGAATACAGGGGCTTGGTGTCGGTTTACAAATATTATGGCACTTTGTTGGTGTATTTTTAATGACAATTTATATTTCGGCTCGGATGATGGCATATATCAGTTTGATAATTCTAACACGGATGACGGTGTTACCATTGAGGGCGTGGTTGAACAAGCTTATGCGGATTTCGGTGTTTCAAATATTAAAAGGGTAACTCTTATAAACCCTAGAACTTCGGCTTCATCTGCGTTTCAATTAACGACTTATGTTGATACAGATTATAAGAAGAGAAACCTTAGTTACACAAACACAATCGGTTTAAACGAGGGCAATATGTGGGATGTTTCGCCGTGGAACACAACATATTGGTCGGTTGACAGCACGGATAAGATAAATTCGCAATGGATAATGTGTTCAGGTGTAGGGTTTAAGTTTAGTATAGTATTTAAGACCAAAACAAGGGGAATTTTGGTTGACTGGTACGATACAGGGATAAGGTATGATGTCGGAACGGGTATTATGTAAAGCCGATAATACAAGGGAAGTCTTAAACTTTGTAGCAAACGGCTTGGGTGATGATGTT
>Ga0326512_10002834_pt1 | contig 12824 bp, 9 predicted proteins | sample 1_2617_0518_D_FD_203652 | JGI IMG/M metagenome (GOLD analysis project Ga0326512, IMG submission 203652) | Bovine rumen microbial communities from UC Davis, California, United States - 1_2617_0518 | ecosystem: Host-associated > Mammals > Digestive system > Stomach > Rumen | place: USA: California... | reverse complement strand
AGAGCCCCTCGGAAGGAAGATCATTTCGCGCCTTCCATAACTCCGGCGAGGATAGTTTCGTTCCATGTCTGAGCTCCGCGGTTGTAGAGGCTGTAGCCGTCCTTGCCGGACTTCACGCCGTTGTCCCAGACGAAGCACTTGATGCCCTGAGACTTCGCGGAGGCGATGTAATACTTGTAATACTCGGCTCTTGTCGCGTCATCGGCAGTTGCAACGCAGCCGAATTCACCGATGATGACGGGAGTTCCCTTGTCGATGAACTTGCTCTTTAACCTTGCGAATTTCGAGTCGAGCTCGGACTTGTCAGAGCCGCCGAACGTGGTCGACTGACCCGACGAGAACTTCCACGGTGCATAGTAGTGCAGCGAGAGGATAACGTGGCTGTCGCCGGGGATAACGACATCATTCAGCGCAACGTCGTCGGCTGAGGCAGCATAGCTCGTGATAACGAGAGTTCTGTCGGCGTTGTTTCCGCCAGATGCTCTTACCGTATCAACGAAATCCTGCTCGTACTTGTTGACGATCTTGCGTTCGGCAGCCGTTCCGCCAGTCCATTCCGCTGAGCTTCCGACTGTTCGCGGCTCGTTCATGCCCTCGAAGAGGAGACGGTCGCCGTAGTTCCTGAATGCCGCAGAGATCTGCTGCCATATCTTTATGAGCTTTGCGCTGTCTCCGGCGTATTCTGAGTCGTTCGGGTCGAACCAGATGTAATCGTCGTGGTGCATATTGAGGATAACGTACATATCGTTATCGTAGGCGTAATCCACGACCTCCTTGACGCGCGAGAGCCATTCCTGCTGAATGGTATCGCCGTCCATATGCTCGTCCCACGTTACAGGGACACGTATCGCATTGAAGCCGGCATTCTTAACGCCTATTATCATTGCCTCGGTGGTCTTGAGGTTGCCCCAGCCGGTCTCGGTGGAGAGTCCGGACTTGCCGGTGTTGTAGCTGTCGAGCGTGTTTCCGAGATTCCAGCCGACCTTCATATCCGCAACTATCTCGGCAGAGCTGCGGAAGCCGGTATCTGTTACAGCCGGAGCTGCCGGCTTTGTTGTCACGGGAGCGGAGGGTGCGGACGAGCCGTCGCCCTGACTGTACTTCACGGTCACGTCACTGAGCGTGACTGTCGGCTGCTCGCTCCACCAGTAGCCGAGAATGAGCTCGCCGTCATCAGCGGCATAATACTTTGCCGCGTCCGGAACGAACCACGTCAGCGAGAGCGATGAGCTGTCTGTGAAAACAGCCGTGTCCGCGGACTGGTAGCTGCCCTTTGACGATGCATAGCCGAATGCGCCGGTGAATTTCCTGAGGCTCCCGGACGAGCTCACATTGAATATGACCGCCTCGGGAACGGCTCCTGACGGGAGAAAGTCTGCTGTTTTTATCCTTATCGTATTGTCGGCGTCACTGTAGCTGACGCTTTTGCCTACCTGCTGCGAAATGGTGCCGTCGACGGGTATCTCACGCGAGCGCTGGCAGGTGCAGATGACCTCCTCTACCCTTATGCTGGAAGCGCCGCCCCACCAGTAGCCGAAAAGCACCTCTCCGGCAGGGGTCACATAGTCGCGTATATTTTCGGGAACATCCCATTTTATCTCGCCGTATGTGCCCTGAGTCGGTGCGGCGAAGTCCTCGGACTGATACCAGCACTTGTTGGTCGCGGCGGTACACTCAGCCGAAACGGAGATGCCGCAGCCGCCTTTGAATTCGCCTATATCGCTGCCGTCATCGGAATATATCACGAATGTGAAGGAGGTTATCCTGTCGCCCTCCTCGATGAAGTCAGCGAGCGGGAGCTTGATAGTATTGCTGTCCTCCTCGCGAAGTATGGTCCTGCTTACGGTCTGCTGAGTCGAACACTCGGCAGAGAGCGTTTCTGTCGGGCTGATGTGTTTTGTCGGAGCCTCGGTAACAGGCTCTGCTCCGGTCGCGGAGCTCTGTGTGGTTTCCTGCATAGTATCACCTGAGCTTGTTTGCTCTGAGCTTTCGGAGGAGTCCTCTTTCTTGTCGCCGCAGCCGCTTGCCGCCGCGATAAGACACGCTGCCGAAATGATTACAGAGATAATTTTTTTCATATACTTTCCCTCATACCATTAATATACTATTATAGCCTGATTATAGCACAGAATCCTGTACAATGCAACGCCTTGAGGACATTTTCTCTGATAAATAAAGTGATAATAAGTAAAATGATAATCCAATGTCCATTTGAGCCCATATGTAAAATATATCCCCGATTTTCCGGGAATACTTGACAATACGGAAAAGATGTGTTATTATGATTGCGTTGTATTGTATCCTCTTACGAGGAATAATAACAAGGAGGAAAATTGAATATGAAAACAAAGTTCAACACCAGATCGATGGTGCTGCTGGGACTGCTGATGGCGATCGTGCTGCTCTTTTCGCTGACGCCGATCGGTACTATCCCGATAGGACCGCTCTCGATCACACTGAACATCATCCCCATTGCCATTGCAGGCATTGCGCTCGGACCTGTCGGCGGTCTCATCGTGGGCACGTTCTTCGGTCTTTTCAGCTTCCTGCAATGCTTCGGCATCGGACCCCTCAGCGCTATGGGTGCGACATTCGTCGAGATAAACCCGTTCTTCGCGTTCGTGCAGAGAGTTATCCCGAGAGCCCTTGACGGACTTCTCGTGGGATTCATCTATCAGGGTATGACGAAGCTCAAGGCAAAGCGTGCTTACTACGCTGTTGCAGGACTTGTGACGTCATTCTTCGGACTCGCGCTGTTCCTGTCTATTATGCAGTTCGCATTCTCACACTCTGTTGTCGGCGACGACGGCAAGAAGGTATGGGTACGCGACGAGGCGATGGAAAACCTGATGTCATCAAAGGGACTTATCATATACATCTGCATCACAGTGGCTCTGCTGCTGTTCTGCATCGGGTATCTGCTCGTAAGCGGTCACAAGCTCACACGTATGCAGGTATCATGCGCCGTAACAGGCTTCTGCTCGGCATTCCTGAACACATTGTTCTTTATGTCGGCACTTGTACTGCTTTTCGGCAGAACTGACTATGTGAAGAATCTTATCGACGCAAAGGGTAACGGAAATGTGCTTCTGTTCGTAATTGCGTTCGTAGGCATAAACGCTCTGTTTGAGATGGTAGTATCTACCGTCCTCACGACTGCTGTCGGCTCGGCGCTCCACAAGGCAAAGCTTGTTGAGGGACCTGAGGAAGAGGTCGATGTAAAAGCAGCCGAGAAGGCTGTAAAGAAGGCTGAGAAGGAGCTTTCCGAGGCAAAGAAGGCTGCAAAGGACAGCGCAAAAGCGGAAAAGGCAGCAGAAAAGGCTGAGAAGCTCGCTGAGGAAGCCGCAGAGAACACAGACAACACAGAAGAATAATACGATACAACACAGCCTCCCGCAAGGGAGGCTTTTCTTTGTGCAGCCGGACGATATGTGAAAAAAGCTTGCTATTCGCGCAGGATAGTGGTATAATAAATATGTATGTATCCTTATACGAAAGGAAGAACGATATGAAGCTTCTCGCAATTGACGGCAACAGTATCCTCAACCGTGCATTTTACGGAATAAAGCTGCTCTCGAACAAGAAGGGCGTGTTCACGAATGCCATTTTCGGCTTTATGAACATATATATGAAGAATTTCGACGATGTCCGCCCCGATGCGGTCGCGGTCGCATTCGACCTCAAAGCCCCGACCTTCCGCCACAAGGCTGTGGATTACTACAAGGCAAACCGCAAGGGAATGCCCGACGAGCTCGCACAGCAGCTTCCGCTGATAAAGGAGCTGCTCGGACTTCTCGGTATCACCGTCATCGAGTGCGAGGGCTACGAGGCTGACGATATTCTCGGCACGCTCTCGAAGCTTTGCAGTGACAGCGGAAACGAATGCTATGTCCTGACAGGCGACAGGGACAGCCTTCAGCTCATCGACGACAAGGTGACTGTCCTCCTCGCGACGAACAAGGAGACCGTTCATTACACTCCCGACCGCTTCCGCGAGGACTACGGCTTCGAGCCGATACGCCTCATCGACCTGAAGTCGCTTATGGGCGACAGCTCCGACAATATCCCCGGTGTCGCAGGTATCGGTGAAAAGACGGCAAAGGCGCTGATACAGGAGTTCGGTACGCTCGAGGGAGTTTACGCCGGCTATGAGGGATCCGGTCTGACAAAGGGCGTGAAGGCGAAGCTTGCAGCCGGAGAAGCCTCCGCGAAGGAGAGCAAATGGCTCGCAACGATAGTCCGCGATGCTCCGATAGATACCGACCTCGGTTCGTATCTGCTCCGCGAGCCCGACAATGCCGGAGCAAGCCGCCTGCTGACTGAGCTGGAGATGTACAAGCTCCTCGATAAGCTCGGTATCCCGGCTTCTGCGAGCGAGGCAGCTCCAGAGGTAAAGCAGGAGGAGCACATTCCGATAGAGGTCACCGAGGCGGAGCTCACAGCAGAGATGCTGACATCGCTCACCGATGTCAGCTACCTGTTCGACGGCGACAAGCTGGCAGTCCTGAGCGGTACGACGGTCTACACCTCCGCGGACGAGGAGCTCATCGGCGCATTCTTTGCTTCGGACTGCGAAAAGATTACCTTCGATGCAAAGCCGCATTACCGCTGGGCAATGGCTCGCGGCGGCGAACTGAAAAATGTCAGGAGCGATGTGACGATATGCGGCTATCTGCTGAACACATCGGCTGCCGATTATGCCGTTGACAAGCTCTGCGCGGAGTACGGCACGCATTATTGCAGCGAAAACGGCGGGTTTGCCGACCTCGTTTCACTCCGCGGACTTGTCGGAAAGCTCCGCGCCGAGATAGAGCGCGAGGGTATGACAGACCTGCTCGATAATATCGAAATGCCGCTGACTGAGGTGCTCGCTTCCATGGAGCACTGCGGCGTTATGATAGATAAGGACGGCGTCCGCGAATTCGGTGCGTACCTCGCCGAGCAGATAGAGGAGACCCGTCAGATGATCTACGACGATGCCGGGCACGAATTCAATATCGCTTCGCCGAAGCAGCTCGGAACAGTTCTCTTTGAGGAGCTCGGGCTGCCGGCTAAGAAAAAGACCAAGAGCGGCTATTCCACGAATGCGGACGTGCTCGAAGAGCTGCGCAATTACTCGCCGATAGTGGACAATGTGCTGAAATATCGCCAGTACACCAAGCTCAGCTCGACCTACGTAGAGGGTCTGCTCGACAAGGTCGCAGATGACGGACGTATCCACACCTGCTTCCGCCAGACCGAGACACGCACAGGACGTATCTCCTCGACTGAGCCGAATATGCAGAATATCCCTGTCCGCACAGAGCTCGGCTCACAGATGAGGAAGTTCTTCACTGCCGGAAGCGGAAGGACTCTCATCGACGCCGATTACAGCCAGATAGAGCTGAGAGTTATGGCACACCTCTGCGGCGACGAGAATATGATAGCCGCATTCAATTCCGGCGAGGACATCCACACCTCGACCGCGGCACAGGTATTCGATATGCCGTCGATAATGGTCACTCCCGAGATGCGAAGCGCCGCAAAAGCCGTGAATTTCGGCATAATCTACGGTATCGGAGCATTTTCGCTCTCGAAGGACATCGGCACCTCGGTCGCTCAGGCGAAGAAGTATATCGCGGATTACCTTGCGAAGTATCCGAAGGTGAACGCCTTTATGGAATCCACCGTCGATGAGGCGATGAAGACCGGAGTCGTCTCCACGATGTTCGGCAGGAAGAGGCGTATTCCGGAGCTATCTTCCTCGAACAAGATGCTTCAGGCAGCCGGAAAGCGTATCGCGATGAACACTCCCGTTCAGGGTACGGCTGCGGACCTGATAAAGATAGCGATGATAAACGTGTACCGCCGCCTCCGCGAGGAGGGGCTCAGCGCCGAGCTGATACTTCAGGTACACGATGAGCTCATCATCGAATCCGACCTCTCCTGCGCCGACCGCGCCGCTGAGATACTCCGCGAGGAGATGATGGGAGTTTACGATATGAAGGTGCCGCTCGCCGTGGACGTGAATCAGGGCGAGAGCTGGTACGAGGCGAAGGGCTGATGAACAGCTCCGGAGCCGCAGAGGAGGCGGAATGATGGATATAGTCAGAGTCACGGCAGACGCTCCGGCAGAGGTGTTTGAGGAGCTTTCGGCTCTCGACCGCTCCTGCTTCGGGGCAGAGGGCTGGACCGCAAGGGCATTCTCGGAGCTTGCGGCACGTGACGGCGGAGCGGTTCTCGCGGCTTACGCCGGTGACGAGCTCGCCGGACTTTTTGCCGGTTTCACAGCCGCTGATACGGGCGAGGTGCTCACTCTCGCGACAGCTCCCGGACACCGCAGAAACGGCGTTGCAAGGCTGCTTCTCGGGGAATTCCTCTCCTCAGTGCCTGATGAGACCGAGAATGTCGCGCTTGAGGTGCGGCAGTCGAATACAGCCGCTGTCGGGCTGTATATGAGCCTCGGATTTGAAAAAGCCGGAGTCCGCCGCCGCTTCTACAGCGACCCGGACGAGGACGCAGATATTATGGTCAAAAATATGAAGGAAAGTGCTGGAAAATGCTGATCTTAGGAATAGAAAGCTCCTGCGACGAGACTGCCGCAAGTGTTATCGGGGACTGCCGGACGATCCGTTCGTCAGTCATTTCGACACAGATAGAGGAGCACAGGAAATACGGCGGAGTTGTGCCGGAAATAGCCTCGCGCCGCCACTGTGAGAACATTCTCGGCGTAACGCGGAAGGCTCTCGGCGATGCAGGCGTCACGCTCGCGGACCTTGACGGTATCGCCGTCACATATGCGCCCGGACTCATCGGAGCTCTGCTCGTCGGCGTGAATTTCGCGAAGGGACTCGCTCTCGCGTCCGGAAAGCCGCTCATACCGGTACACCACATCGCCGGTCACATCGCGACGAACTACCTCAGCCACCCGGAGCTTGAGCCGCCTTATCTCTGCCTTGTCGCGAGCGGCGGTCACAGCCATATCATCGAGGTGCTGAGCTATACGAAATTCCGCGTTGTCGGACGCACCCGCGACGATGCGGCAGGTGAATGCTTCGACAAGTGCGCGAGAGCAATGGGATTCCCTTATCCGGGCGGAGTACACGTAGATGATGCGGCGCAGTCCGGCGACCCGAAGGCATTCAGGCTCCCGCACCCGGCAGTTGCAGGCAACGAATTCGACCTGAGCTTCTCGGGACTTAAAACAGCTGTGATAAATATGCTCCACCACGCCGAGCAGAAGGGCGAGGAGATCGACCGAAACGACCTCTCCGCAAGCCTTCAGGCTACGATAGCAGAGATACTCACGGACAAGACCATGCTCGCGGCAGAGGCTCTCGGCTACAAGAAGATAGCCCTTGCAGGCGGAGTTTCGGCGAATTCGGGAGTGCGCGCGGCACTTTCCGCGGCGTGTGAAAAGAGGGGATACAGCTTCTATATGCCCGTGAAGAGTCTATGCGGAGACAACGGCGCGATGATAGGCTGTCAGGGAAGCTACAACCTGCTCGCAGGGATAACAGCAGACGAGAGCCTCAACGCTGTTGCAACGCTTTCAATGGACGAGATATGAACCGGAGGATAAATATGAAAAAGATGATGAGTTTACTGCTCGCTGCTGTCCTTGTCGGAGCGGCATTTGCCGGCTGTGCGGAGCAGGAGTATTATGAAGAGAGTATGGAGAGCATGGCGAGAGTCAGCTCCGGAAAGCTCGACCCCGATATTATCGGCGAATGGTCAAACGGCAGCACCGGCTACATCTTCAAGGAGGACAGGATGGTGACGCTGCCGATGGATTTCTCATCGGCTGTCCACTTCAACAAGGACGGCGGATTCTCGATGGAGAAGACCACTGTCAGCAAGGACGAGATAGAGTACGACGGCACGAATCTGAAGGTCAGCCACCACTACGAGGAGGCTGAAGAGGAGCCCGATATACTCCTTCTCGATATGAAGCGCAGGGACGCTGCCAACAAGGACAGCTATGACGGAAGCTACGACCTTCTCGGCGGCTCATATCTCGATATGATAGCGTATAATCTCGCTATCGACACTGAGAAGATAAAGGTCGAGGCAGAGGTCGAGGGAGAGACCCTGAAATTCTCTGTCATCGACTACTGCCTGTACGAGACGAATAACGGCTCGCTCGAGATGTTCAGCGAGAATATGAATTACGTTGACGAAAACGCACACGGAGTGAAGTACACATATGTCATCGACGGCGACAAGCTCACGCTGACCTATGAGGACGGTACTCAGGAGATACTGACTAAGGTGAAATGAGAGGAAGAAATATGAAGGGTAAGATCACTGCAATACTGGTCTGCACAGCCGCGTCACTCGTGCTCGCGTCGTGCGGAGGGAAGGAGGAGTCGTCATCTCGTCCTATCCGGACAGAACCGCCTGCTTCCACGAGCGCGGCTGCTCAGGTGACGACTGCTGCGACCACCACCAAGCCCGCTGTTCAGCCCGTGACTCACGAGCGTCACGACTACGAGGACGGCGTTCTCATAGGACGCTGGGAGGGCGCCGACGCCGACATCGAGTTCAAGGAGAACGGGCTTGTATCGCTCGAATACGATATTTCTGAGATGATGATGATAAATGATGACGGAACATTTATGCTCAGCGGCGATACGTACTCACAGGAATACGTGAGCTATGACGGAACTACGCTGACAGTGCTCACAAAGCCGGAGGAGGGCGAGGAGCAGACCGAGCTCATAAAGCTTGTCAGGAAGGGCGATCCCGACCCCGTAGGCTATGACGGCATCTACTCCATCGACAACGATTACCTGAAGGAAAGACTCGCCGGAGTTCTCTCGGGCGATGAGGCCGCGGAGCTCGATGTCGAGATGAAGATAAAAAATGGGAACTTCATTATCTATCTTGAGGATTTCTGCGAATACACGCAGAACGGCGATGTTCTTGAGCTCTCTGTCGGCGACGAGGCAGGAGAGCTTGCAGAGGAGCTCGGAGATACGACCTTCGTGCTCGATGATGACAAGTGCGTCATCTACAATTCCAACGGTATAACCGAGAAGTTCTGGAAAGCAGACTAAAGGCAACACCGCGCAAAGCCCGCCTGACGGCTTTGCGCGGTATTGCCTAAAAAAGCAAGCGCTCCCGTGATGTTCACGGAAGCGCTTTTTCTGTTATTACTTGTTTTTCTTTTTCGGCTGTGACGTTTTGCTCTCGTCCTTCTTGTCCGAAGCTTCCTCAGCCTTCGGAGCAGGTGCGGACAACTGTGCTATACAGCAGCCTGCGACAGTCCAGAACACCGGTGCGAACGAGGTGTTGCTGCATCCGATGAGGAATATCAGCACGCCGCCGGCTGCGAGTATGAACATACACTTCTGTGTAAGGCTGCCGGTCTTTGTCCTCTTCCAGCCGATGAGCAGTACAGCTCCGAGCACCGCGATGAGAGCGATGAGCGACGGGATACCGCGTGTTGCGGCTGTGTAGAGATATTCGTTGTAGACCTTGTCGAAGGTGCCCTTGTTGGCGATAACGATGTCGGAAATGGGCGAATCTTCATTTGCACCGCTGCTGCCGAAGGTGTAGAGCTGCGGTATGACGAGCTGCTCGGGACCTGTGCCTGTCAGGGCATGAGCGCCGATTATGTTCATCGTTTTGCGGTTGAGCGTGTAGTAAACGTCATAGGTGTCGTCGATGTCGACATTTTTCAGGTCAGGCTCGCCGCTCGCCGAAATGCGGTAGTATGAATCCGCGAACCAGAGGATACGTCCGTCATAGAGGCGATAGCTGTCGATATTGCCTATCAGACCTGCCTGCACGATAGCGAAAGCAGCTGCGGCAGGAACTATGACCGCGAGCACAGAGGTGAGTGCGAGCTTCTTTGCCTTGAAGGCGAACACCGCGATAATTGCGGCGGCAACGGCGAATACAGCTCCGCAGATACCGATGAAGGAGTATGTGAACATCATCGTGAAGGAGCATATGCAAGCCGTGATGATGAAGAATATCCTCTCAGCGGTCTTCTTCGATGAAACTGCCGTTATCAGTGATGCAGTGATAACGAGCGTGAGCACCATTGCGAGGAAAAGCGGCGACTGTGATATACCCGAAGCCGCATTTGCCTGTATCTCGATAGAGATCATACGGAAGTTGCTGAGCTTGCCGGTGAATATCTGAACAAGCCCGAAGCCGGAGTTGACGAGTCCGAGGACCGCAAGACCGTAAACGATGGTTTTCAGCGCCTTTTCACGCCTTATCGAAGCCGCTGTCACGAAGAAGCAGAAGTAGAAGATGATCGCAAGGAGACCTTCGCCTCTGCCGTTGTAGCCGTAGAAGGAGATGCCCTTATCGTAGGAATCAACGAGCGAAACAACGCCCCACAGGAGCATTGCCGCGAATGCACAGACCGGGAAGATGAGCTTTCCTGAGACGTACTTCTTGATGAAGGCGATGAGCGCGAGTATCATACATATAACGCCGCCTATCGCAAGTCCTGCTGATGTTATCTCGTAATACGAATCGTGCATTACGAGCGGAACGATAGTCGCGAGCGATGATGTGAACATCGCGGCGAGAAGTCCTATCGAAGCAAACTTTGAATACTGCTCCTCGGTCATATTCAGAATGAAGTTTGATTTATCGCTTGTGTTGAACAGTTGTTTAGCCATAGCTGTGACCTTTCCTTTTGATTAGTTTGCCCTGACGGTGATGATGTAGGTATCATCTGCACCCTTTTGCACTGAGACTGATGTGCCGGAGTCGACTGTCAGACCGCCGTTCCCGTCATACCACATATATCCGGGCGTACTGCTGTTGATGACAGCGCCGTCACGGAAGAGGTTGTCTGTTTTGTCATTGCCCTCGTTTACAAGGCGAATGAAGCGCTTGCCGCGGTTGTAATCGGTAGCCGCGTCGTTTCCGCTCTTGTAGAGGAAGGACGGATAGGTGCGATTGTCGTTGAGAGTAGCCTCGACGTGGAAAATACGCACGCCGCTCCCTGTCGATTTCCACCACAGGTCGGCAAGGCGTCTGTTGTTGTTGTCGAGTGAGGTGTACTCGATGATGAAGAATTCCGAGCGGTATTTGTCAGCGAGCGTCCCACATGGGATGATGACGCAGTTTCCGTCGTCAGTCTCGCTGTTGCGGAGGGTGAATACCTGTTCTCCCTGCGAGCTGTCGAAAATGCTCACCTGATCCTCTCTGTACCAGCCGAGCATCAGCTTTGAAGCAGCACCGAAGTCACCGACGGCATCGTCCATCATCTCGAATCCGCCTGAGCCGTGGAAGCCCTGAAAATCATCAACGTTGTAGAAGTAATAGTCGGGGAGCCCCATATTGTGTCCGAATTCGTGTGAATAGGTGGTTACGAACGAGCTGAAGCTGCCCTTTGATTCGATCGTGGTGTTTCCTACGGTGACGTGACCGATCTTCATACCGTCCGGCTTATAGCTGTGATCGCCACCGTATACGCCGGAGGTCGGCCACCAGTCGCTGTCTCCTGCGACGTCAGGGACGATTATCATTATCGCGTCTATCGTGCCGTCGTTATCGCCGTCGTAGTCGCTGTAATTTATCTGGTCGTCAAATGCAGCGAGCACCTCATTGATGACAGCGATGTGGAACTTGTCGCCCTCATAATTTGAAATGGGGAGCTTTGCGGAGTATTCGTAAGCCTTTCCGCTCAGGTGCATCGCACCCTTTGATGAGCGCTCGTAGAAAGCGGAGACGCTCTCAAGCGGATAATGTGGGTCCGAGGCGTCAGCCGGAGCGAACATTGCTTCCTCTATCTCTTCTGTGGAAGCTGAGTAGCTGAATTTGCAGTCCGGGAAATCGACCTTGAAAACAACAGCTCTTCCCTCGCCCTGAGAGGGGAGAGAGCCGTAGAGGTCGTATATCGGAGCCGAGATAAAATCGGGCTTTTCGATCTCGGGCTCATACCAGCGGTAGACGAGCTCAGCATTTTCGTCCGGCTCGATGACTATTTTCCGCAGAGCGACAAGGTCGTATGTATCTATAACGCCGTCCTTGTCTATGTCTGCGAGCTGGAGGTATTTGACTCCGCTTCTGATGTCGTCGTTTGTGAGGCTCGTTATCTGGCTGCGCACACCTGTGAGGTAATAGGCACCGTCCATATCGTAGACGCCGCTCTCCGGGATACCCGACGAACCGAGCACGAAGCGTGTGAGGATAACGAGGTCGCCTACATTGAATTTGCTGTCACCGTTCAGGTCGCCGATATAGCCTATCTTCTTCCAGTCCGCGGAAGCAGACATCGAAGCCGGCACCGCGAGGGACACGGCAGCACCTGCGGAAAGAAGTGCGGCGGCAGCTCTTTTAAGTATTTTTTCCATTTTATCAGCTCCTTTGGCGAACGCGGATGTGGAAGGTACAAAAAAGCTGCGGACGATACCGTCCGCAGCTGACCGTTTATTTTGCGTAGTCGGAAACCCTGCTTTCGCGAATGAGGTTGACCTTGATCTGACCGGGATAATCCATCTCAGTCTCGATCTGCTGGGCGATCTGTCTTGCGACGAGCACCATTTTCTCGTCGTTGATGACTTCCGGAACGACCATGATCCTGACCTCACGTCCTGCCTGAACTGCGAAGCACTTATCGACGCCCTCGTAGGAGGTGCATATCTCTTCAAGCTTCTGGAGACGCTTGATGTAGCTTTCATAGTTCTCGCTTCTTGCGGCAGGTCTTGCAGCGGAAATAGCGTCGGCAGCCTGAACGATGCAGGCGATGACTGTTCTCGGCTCAACATCGTTGTGGTGAGCTTCGACAGCGTGTATAACAACGGGATTCTCGTTGTATTTTTTACATACGTCAACGCCTATCTGGACGTGTGAGCCTTCGATCTCGGAGGTAA
>Ga0326512_10002832_pt1 | contig 12829 bp, 8 predicted proteins | sample 1_2617_0518_D_FD_203652 | JGI IMG/M metagenome (GOLD analysis project Ga0326512, IMG submission 203652) | Bovine rumen microbial communities from UC Davis, California, United States - 1_2617_0518 | ecosystem: Host-associated > Mammals > Digestive system > Stomach > Rumen | place: USA: California... | reverse complement strand
CAGTATAAGCGTCAGATTCCTGATGTTAAGGCTGCTTTCCATGTACTGAACTGGCAGAAGTTCTTCAAGGTAACTATTCAGGAGAAAGACCTGAAACAATGTTTCCTTGGTTGGGATGGAGTTCAGGACACTATCTCAAAGATTATTGAGTCTATGAGTACGGGTCTTAATTATGCAGTATTTATGACGATGAAGTACATGGTTGCCCGTGTAATCCTTAAAGGACAGGGTAATGCAGTAGAAGTACCTCAGGTATCGGCTGCTAATATGAAGACTATTATTGCGGGTATTAAGGAAGTATCTAACAACTGGACATTCCTTAGTAGAAAGCACAACCTTGCAGGGGTAGCAAACCATACTCCTAAAGAGAATCAGTATCTCATTCTTACAAATGAATTTGATGCTATCATGGATGTAGAGGTTCTTGCTTCGGCATTTAATATGGATAAGACTGAGTTCTATGGACATCGTATCCTTGTAGATGGCTTCGGTGAGATTGATAACGACTTTATGCGTGATTTATTCACAGATACGAATGGTAATGTATCTCCTATGTATGTTCCGATTACTGATGAAGAGAAAACCGCTCTTAATCAGATTCCTGCTATCTTGTTTGATAGTAAGTTCTTACAGATATATCAGAATATGCATGAGATGACAGAGAAGTTCAATGGAGAGTCAATCTATTGGAACTATTGGTTACATGAGTGGATGACATTCTCTATATCTCCATTTGCACAGCGTATGACATTCGTTCAGGGTACACCTGCTGTATCCGCTATATCTATTAGCCCATCTGAGGCAACTATTGGCGTAGGTCAGAAAGTACAGCTTACTGCTACAGTAACTACTGCTAACTTCGCTAATAAGGCTGTTGTATGGACTTCTAGTAATGAAACAGTTGCTACAGTAGATGCTACAGGAGCAGTAACTGCCATAGCTGAGGGAGAAGCAGTAATTACTGCCACATCTGTTGTAAATGACCAGGTATCAGATACCGCGACTATAACTGTTGCCTAAGGTTATCACCCTTTGTTTGATACCCCGTCTGGTTAGTCGGGAACTGGGCGGGGTATATATTTGGAGGAAAGAATATGGCTGCTATTACACCTAATGGTACTATAAGATTGTTAAAGAAGGTACCTCTTAATCCTAACTATGCTCATAGTATAGCATTTTCAAGTATATCAGAGCAAGATAGTTATATGGAAGATTCGGGTAAAGTAGTTCTTACTTTAACAGACCAAAACTATGTTAAGACCGATAATGGTAAAATACGTATAAAAATTAATCCAGATAGCGATAAAATAGAAGATGCTAGTTATATGATGTGGAAGAATCCAAGTGTGGGTGAAAATTCTGCTCAAAAATGTTACGCATTTATAACTAATGTAGATGTAGTTAGTGCTAATGTAGTTGAGATTACATACAAAATAGACGTATTACAGACTTTTGTTATACGTAATAGAATAACATTTAAGGAATGTTATATCGAAAGAAGTCATACAGCTAGTGATACTGTAGGGGGTAATCTTGCACCAGAACCAGTATCATTCTCTGATAAGGTATATCAGACAACAGAGGATTTTGGTATACCAAATGGTTATAGTAATTTCAGAATAATAATGTGGGCTACATTCTACATCGGTGATATAGCACATGCACCTAATGTTCCAGCAATATTTGATGGAATGAAACAAGGTTGTATGCAAGGGTTATGCGCTACAGTATTTAGAAATTTTGATGCCTTTAAGAATTTAATGAATCAAATAGGTAGCTGGAGTGAAGAGAAGTATAACTTCATTGTGAATAACATAGTAGCTATTATTGCTGTACCAGCAGCATTTGCACCTATGGAAGATGAATCTCTAAATTTTGATGAATTAGCAGATGGTGGTTTGCACTCTATAACTCAGACATTTACAAAGAAACAGAGTGGTTCATTAGATGGTTATAGTGATGTTAAGAATAATAAGTTATATACATACCCATTTAACAATTTTTATCTAACAAATAATGATGGTGGTATACAGGAATACAGGTATGAATATTTTGATAGTGATATGACTTTCATAGCAAGTGCGGCAGTTCAGCCTAATTTTGAGATTGTTGTATATCCTATGAATTATGCTGGTGCTGGTGGTTCAGGAGATAAAGCATTATCATTATCAGGTTACCCACAAGTACCTTGGGTTTCATCAGCATATAAACAATGGTTAGGTACATCTAAGATGTCATATGATATGCAGGCAGCTACAATGGGAGTTGGAGCATTATTAGCTGGTGCAGCAGGTCAGCCTATTTTAGCATCATCTATGGCTTCACAAGTATTGGGTATGGCATTTAACTACAATAGAGAGCAAAATCAGGCAAAGCAACTACCAAATAATGCACATAGTGGCTCTTCATCTGCAAAGACAGTAGCAAATCTCAAAAAGGTTACAGGCTATCAATACTGTATAAATAAGAGAGATGCTAGAAGAATAGATGATTTCTTTACAGAATTTGGTTATGCAAGGGGTATTATAGGTACTCCTAGTATATCTAATGGCAGAAAGAATCAACATTATATAAAAACATCAGGATGTATGGTGTTAGGCGAGTGTCCAGCAGAATATTGTAGAGAGATTGAAAACATTTTTAATACAGGAGTTACCTGGTGGAAGAATGGTCAAATAGGTGACTACAACTAAGGAGGTATAAAATGCCACGTAAACGTAATAAACAGAGCGAGCAATTTATACGTTCCGCTTTGATGAATGCATGGGATTTTACAGACTATGAGGATATGCTTACAGAGATAGCACTTTCTCGTTTCGAATGGAAAAATCTTCCTGACACTTGTGATGAAAGGTATCTTGAGAAAGCATTATTCTATAATGGTAAAGCAGTTTACTGTAGAGACGATGTAATAGGAGACCTTACCCTAAAGGTTGCGCTAGGAAATAGATTAGGGGTATATGGTGTTCCTACCCAGTATGAGGGTTATGGTAGTAATGAGTATAGGATAAAGCTTGATGTTTCAAACTCAGTTCTTATATTTAATAACTACAAAATGAAACCTACATATCAGTTAATACTAAATTATGCAATGAGATTGTATGAGTTAGATAGAACAATAGATGTAAACGTAGGTGCTCAAAAGACCCCAGTATTAATATTATGTGATGAAAACGAAAGGTTAAGTATGGAGAACCTTTATACCCAGTATGAGGGTAATAGACCTGTAATATTTGGTAAAAAAGGGTTGTCTCTAGATAATTTTGAAGTACTAAAGACAGATGCACCTTATGTGTCAGACAAAATTTATGACCTAAAGGTTAATCTCTTTAATGAAGCTTTAACAGCATTAGGTATATCAAACGTATCTATAGAGAAACGTGAAAGATTAGTATCTGATGAAGTCTCAAGGGCTATGGGTGGTACGATGGCTAACCGTATGGCTTATATGTCTATGAGAGAGAAAGCCGTTGATAAGATTAATAAGATGTTTGGTACTGACATAGAGGTTGTGTTTAGGTCTGATGTTGAAGATGGTGATGTATCAGACGAGGATGAATCCTTTGATACAGATAGTGTTGATAAGGAGGAGAGCAATGAGTGATTTTACTACCCAGCTAAGATTTATATGTGAATCATACGCAGGGCGAACCGAAGAGGGTAGTGAAGCGCATGATGTGGACAGCATAATAGCGTTGGCTAGACCCCAATTATTTAACTTTGATTACCCCATATTCGATGAAGCATACAAACCTGAGTTAGAAACTAAGATTATAAACCACTTTTACACTCAGGAAATAGGTCAAGAGACAGTAGGCTTATTCAAACAGCGTCTTAAAACAAAGATGCGAGAGATAATGCCATATTACAATCAACTGTATATGTCGGAAAGGTTGAAGTTTGACCCATTTAAGAACGCAGATTATGTAGATTTGCACAATGCAAGCGAAGAGGGTAGTAGGAGAGGAACTAATGATAATTCATCAAGTTTCCAAAATAGTACGGTAAATGATGTAGATAATACACATAATGATACCACTAATACTACAGATTCATCTAGTGGATTAACTCACGAAGAGGGTAATGGTTCAGATACTAAAACAGGTTCGGGTACTAGCAACACAACTACTTCAAATACAGAAAACTTTGAAGAAAGTGGTTCAACAACAGTAAATAATACCTTAACTATGTCTGGTAAGGAAACAACTACCAATAAATTAACAAGTCCACAGGATGTTATATACAAAGAAGCTGATACCCCATTAGGTTCCGTTGGTAGTTCATCAGGAGGAGAAGGTCCTAGTGGAATAAATAGTGGTTATCTATCAAAGTTAACAGAAACAAGGACTAATGGTGGTAATACTGAATCAGAAAAAAGTTTTACAGGTAGAAAAGATGCTACAGATGGAAAAACAACAAGTTCTTCAGAAAGTACAAAGACTGGCTCAGGTACAAGCAATACTACAACAAGTAATACTGAAAATGGTACTAATGAATTTGCGAAGGATGGTACACATTCAGATAGTAGTCAAGGTTCTGTAGTAAATAATGGTGGGTATCACATAGATAATGATACTATATCAAATGGTGCATCTACATCTAATACTGTAGATACAGCAAATACAAAGAATAAGCAAGATTACTTTGGTAAGGTATTTGGTAAGGTAGGTAGTGAAACCTATAGTGAGATGCTTAACAAATTCAGGGCAACATTCTTAAATATAGATATGGATGTTATACATGAATTAGAACCATTGTTTATGCTTGTTTGGTAAGGAGGGTAAAATGAGACACGACTTATTCGCAGGTAAGAAGTTTGCTCCTTTGGTACTACCCGCAGTATATGATGATGTATTATCATATGAAGAGTGGTTATCAAAAGTGATATACCGTATCAATGAATTACAAGAGTATATTGATGATACGATGGAGAACATTGAGCAAATCATATCTCAAACGGTAGATAATAAGTTAGTTCCTGTCAAAAATGATGTTACTAACATAAAAGTAAGACTTAATACCATTGACAAGACACTTGCTGACTTAGATAAATCTATCAAGTCTTCGTTAAAGAAGGCTAAGGAGTATTCTGATAGTCTTAATAATAAGACTAATAAGAAGTTTGATAAATCTATAGCAGATTTACAGAAGATAGTTGAAGAGTATTATGATGAGTTAAAGCATGCAGATGAAGATTTGAAGGTAGCACTTACAAAAGCATATGAAGATTCTGATTTAGAAACTCTTAAAGAGGCAAAGAGATATACACATCATATCATAGGTGTTAATAACAACAAAATCTTTGCAAGTATAGAAGAGTTATCTCGTAGGGTAGACAATATCATTAATGAGTATCCTGAATTATATGACCCTGCTACTGGAGAAACTGAACATATGCAGGAACTCATATATAATATGTATAGAGCATTGAGAACTTTCGGTATACCTTCTATGCTGTATGATGACCAACAGTTAACTGCTGAAGAGTATGATGCTATGGGTCTTGATTCACAAGTCTATGATACAGCGATGGTTTGGAGATTATGGTATAAATTCAAGTTCATGTTCAACCCAGTTACTGGTAAGCAGGAGTCTTTAGCAGACATCGTTAACTTCCTATTCACACAGTTGAGATGGAACGGTAAGACGGTTGATGAATTTAATGCTTATGAAGCAACTGTAGATGAACTTGATAATTCTACATATACAGCTTGGGAGCAAGCAAACAGCAAATACTATACGAAGCCTGAGAAAGATGTTAAGAATAAAGCTTTTCGTAACTGGATTTTGCTTGCACAAGATAATGAGGGTATTGCAGAGGTTAACTTCTCTGACAAGAATCTCGATGATTTATGTGTTAATTATGGTGATGATGGGTTCTTTACATTCCCTGCTGCTGACGGTACATATACAGCACCGAACAGCAACACAATCACTATAGTAGATAAAGTAGCAACTCTTACGGGTAACCCTGTGGCTATGTATGGTGTAAACTATGTCACAGATATAACCGAATTAAACAGATGAAAGGAGAACTAAGATGAGTAAAAGTATTGCTAACATCGAAGTTGATGAAAACAAGTTCAACAGCACCAATGAAACAGAGAACTTACACCTTCCTCAGTTCGTAGCAACTGATAAACCAGGTTGGTTAACAGATTTCAATGGTGCTATGGAGGTAATTGACGAGGCTGCTGGGGTATTACAGGACCAGATTACAGAACAGTTTGAGGATTTGGAGTCTGTTCATACCCAGTTAAATAGGGTTGATGATGATATTAACAACCCTGAGCATGGTCTCAAGCAGTTACATGCAGATAACAGTAATCGTATTAGTCGTCTTGAGACTACAGTAGGTAATGAGTCTCATGGTCTTGTAAAGGATGTAAATGAATTGCAGGATGATATGGTACAGACAAATACGATGGCAGTTAAGGATAATGCTACTCTGGGTAGTGTTGTTAATCTGTTATGTAACAAGTTTGTTACTACTGCACAGTATAATCCTGGTGCATATGTATACACAGAAAACGATGATGGTTCTCTGAATTTCTTACGTTGTACTACATTACATCACGGAGCATTTAACCCTGACCACTTTGAGGATGTTACAGAGAAGCTTATCTCTGCTCTTGATAATAGTGGTGGTGGCGGTGGTAGTCAGTATGTTCTTCCTGTTGCAGGAGATGCTGATGACCCTGATGCAGTTCTTGGTGGTGTAATTGTTGGAGAAGGTCTCTCGATTGACCCTGAGACTGGTATCTTATCACGTACAGTAACACCTACAGAAGGTATTGGTTCTGATTACTATGCTAGTCGTGTAAGAGCAGGTCTTGTTAAGCCTAACACGGATGCAGGTCTTGATGTAAATTCATCTAATGGCGTTATAAGCATTATCATTGATGATAATACTATGGTATTCACACCAGATGGTAAGTTAGCAGCAAAGCCTGACACATCTCGTTTCGCATCAGGACAGGGTATTAATATATCTAATGAAGCAGTACCACACGTATCTGTGAAGTTAGCAGCAAATGGTAACCTTGGTTTTGATAGCGATGGTGGTCTTCGTGCTATTCTTCCTGATAGTGCATATACTATCGTACAGGGTAGCGGTGTTGAGATTGTTACTGATGCACAGAACAACACTAAGACAATCAATATTAAGCAGGCTTCTCCTAATGAATTAGGTGGAATTATGACTACCCCAGATGAGTTCTACATCGAGCATACTGATGAAGACCATCCTAATAATGTAGAAGGTAGACTTCACCTTCAGTTATACGAGAACAAGGGTCTTAAAAAACAGTCAGGACAAGGTTTCTATGTTGGTGTCGATGGCACTACTGTAACATACGACCAGAATGGTAACCTTCAGGCTACTGGCGGTGGTGGACAGCCTTATGTACTTCCTATCGCAAGTGATTCAACTCTCGGTGGTGTTAAGGTTGGTACAGGTCTTGAGATAAACTCTTCAACAGGTATGCTTCGTACCAAGGTTGCAGGAAGTGATGCACTTGGTGGTATTAAAGTAGGTGATGGTCTCAGTATTGAATCCGATGGTACACTAAGTGTTTCAGGCGGAGGTGGCGGTGTTTCTGATGTTCATTTTATACAGGACTACTATGATTTTGATACTGGTTTCTATAATACTTATATTCATAACACAATATCTAGCCTGCTTGATAAGACAGGTGGTAGAATGTTACCAGTTGTATTACATTGTGGAAAGTTTGTACAAGGAGAATGGAAAACATTAGATATGATTAATCCATTAGGTATAACACCACCTGACCCCAGGGCATTATCTACAGATATTTATATCCGTAAAGGTACACCAGTTGTACAATTATGTGGTTCATTCCCTTGTGGTCATCTCGCAGGACAGCAAATACCTGGTACACTTCCTCCAGAAAGATATGGTTATTTTGCTACATCTTATGGTTCTACATCTATGCAGATTGGAGTACTCAAAGAGGATGTATCACTTCTAAAGCTCTATTATTTTGTTACGGTAGACGATATTTTAGTAGGAGATGTATGGGATATGACTAACCCAGCAAGTCCTACAGTTATCGAAGATGTGTTCCTTGATGATAAACTTGTTCAGCAGACAGGTTCATTCGGATTTGGAGCAGTAGCACAGAATCTTGTTGGTGAGGATGGTGCTATCATACCATGTAAGAACATTAATATGTATGGTAATCCTTATTTTGCTAGTTCTTTTAATGACCCAACTATCAAGCACCCAATTGTTGAGACACAATTGAATGTGATAGATATACCAGAAGAGAGTAGATATAAGCCGCTTACATTGTTCTTGCCTATGTATTTCAGACCTAGCCAAGGCTTCAAGAGCTACTATAGTAGCGTATGGAGTGACATCTGGGATACAACAGGAGGTGCACCGCCTCTCAAGGGTTATTCAGCAGAGATAACCTACAGAGTAGATATTGCTTCTAATGATAATTTGGATACTCGTCATACTGTATTCGAGAAGACATTCAGAATCAGACGTTCTATGTGGGAAGGTTGGAACAATGGAGACAGAGATTATGTTCCTGTAAGAGATTATACTTACGGAGATATTACAGTTGGACATGACCCGCAGGAATATAGATACCTGAGTGCAGACATCTACCCATCTGACGCTTCAAAAATTATAGTTACTGCTTCTATAGTTATTGAGAACGAGGATACAGGTTCTGTTAGAACTACGTTTAGTGAGTACTACAACGATGCTACACATAAGGACTTCGAACTTGGTTGGGTAGAACTTGCAACGGTAGACCAAGAGGGTAATCCTTTACCATCTGACTATGGTACACCTTCAGACCCAGGTTCAGCTAGAAGTGCAACACTTAACTACTATCTGTATGAAACAGATAACTATTGATAGGAAGGAGAAAAAGCTATGATAGTAACTAACGCAAGCGAAAGAACTCAATGGTTCCACTTCCCTCTGTTTACTAAGGACGATAAGTTCAACTTCACGGATTGGAACCATACCTTCGAGGAGTTAGATGACATTCTTGAGGGTATGAAAATAAAGATTGATGCTGTAGAAGCTGGAGAGAGCAAACTCACATCAGACTTTAAGCAGATTGAGGAGAAGATGTTAGAGTTAAAGTCAATAGTAACTGACTATACATACTTCTTCAATGACTTAAAGAAAGATTTTAAGGAGTTACGTGCTAATCAGATTGAACTTGCAGCAGCAGTCAAGGAGATTATCAATCAAGATTACCCTGATAAGATTAATACTATCGAGCAGGAGATTAGCGGTCTTGATGCTAGGGTAACTGCACTGGAAGGATGAAAGGAGAATAGATATGCAGTCAACACTACATTATAACTTCCCCCTCTATGAGGGGGAAGATACTCCTAATTTACTCGTAGAATGGAACGCAACTATGCAGGCATTAGATACAAAACTCTATGCTCTGTCTATAGGTAATGCAGGTCCTGAGATAATTAGAGAGATAGAGCAGTTAATTACTGCTGTAAATGGTTTAATTGATGAAGTAACACAGGCTATAAGTGATATTGATGAACTTCAGCAGACTGTTAATGGTGTACAGAGTACTGTGACATCGTTATTTAACAATATTGATGAGATTCAAGATTCAGTTGTAGCATTACAGGGTGTTATTACAACTGTACAGCAGTTGGTTGCTTCATTACAGGAAGATGTTACAGGTAATACAGATGATATAAGTTCATTACAGAGTAGTGTTAACACACTCACATCGTCTGTCTCCACATTGAATGGTGCTCTTGAGAATATGCAAACAAGTATATCAGGTATAAATAACAGGGTAACTGCACTTGAGCAAGCACCTGCATATGAATTACCTAAAGCATCAGCAAATACCCTTGGTGGTGTTAAGGTTGGTAATAACTTATCAATAGATGATAATGGTGTATTATCAGCATCAGGTGGGTTAGAAACACTCCCAGATGGTGTAATGGTTCATCAAAACTATTACCGAGATAAGTATCGTCTTTTTAATAGGGGTAACTTACATACTCCTTTCGAGGCACATGTAGGTCTACTTATTGATATGTATGATGATTCTATTGTAGTAGAATATGCATTAAATAAAGTATGGAATCCTACAAACCATATATGGGTAGATGATACAACTCTTCCTAATAATAATAGCTATACTTTAACATCACTTGATGTTTTTGATCATACTACAGGTCAAATGAAGGAAGTTCCATTTGATGTAGCTAATATAGGTGAGAAAGCTTTGGTAACAAACATGTATGTGTTAAACGTAAGTGGATGTGTTATAAATGTACCTGGTATGTTTGTAGCAAACTCTTTACCTTCAAGTAGTATTCCTTGTCAGTTATATCCATATATACCACAGCCTGGAGGTGTACAGCATTGTGCTTTTGACTTTAAATTAAATGCAGTAGCTGAACCACATAGTATAAACTTATCACCTGAATTTAGCATAAGTACTATTAATCCATTCTTCAGTGGGTCTGTAGATGGATTAATTGATGTAGCTAATAAGCCTAATATAAATCCTAGTAGCTATATTTTTGGTCAAAAAATTTCATTTTCTGCAATAGCAGGTCCTTATAGCTCCTATACCAAGCCTACTATCATTAATGTTGATGAATTAGTACCTCCTACTTCTGGAGCAGTAGCAAGCTATACTGGAAATATAGTATGTCAATTCCAAATTGGATTTGATATCGGTGATGGTCAAGCTTAATAGTATTCTTTCCTATATGAAAAGACCCTACTGATAATTCAGCGGGGTCTTTTCTATATCAAGGAGTCAAATATAAGAAATAATCAAGTTAATCTATATTTGGTAGAAACAAGCACTACCCCTCCACTTATACGTTTGGCTGCCAAACCACCTGGCATCTCAAATCCGCTCTTAAAATCTGTTAAATTAAAAGGTTTTGATAGCCATTCTTTCTCTTCCTCACTTTTGGGGTGTATCTCTCTACCTTCTAGCCTTGCTGTAAGTAAAGCCTTTGAACGTCTACACATTCCTGAGCATTTTACTACATATGTAGAATCAAAATCATTTTCATTTACTTCCTTCTCAATGTAGGTTTTCTGTTTAACGAATAAGCCGAGTTCCCAAAATCTCTCTAATTTCCAGTAACCAAACTTTGTTGGGTGTTCCTTTATACCCTGAACAGCAAGCTTACCGCATTGTAAGTGAACGCTGTCTGTGTCACAATACACAAAATACTTATAGTTCTGTTTTATAACATCAAGTAACACTTCTCTTCCGTATGCTGTTATGTATGTTGCTGCGGGTATATACCACGCTCTGCTTGGGTCTTCTCTAACAACATTCTTAAATTTTACATTACCATCTTCATCAAGATATGGTACTCTTGTTGTTGCTTCAGGTTTAGCACTTAATTTACCCGCTAGGTTGTTTAGTAATAACTTACTACTTATCCTACTTATACCCTCACTATTAATCTTTTTCTTCTCATACTTCTTTATATACTCACCAAATAATTCTTTACCAGTCTTTGTCCAGAACCAAGCACCATCTAATACTTCAAAGTTATCTATATCATATGTGTCTCTAAATAGCTTAAAGTCTACTTCGTTCATAGTTAGTTCAACTGTAAAGGGTTTAGTACCACCATTCTCATCCTCATAGCAGTTGTAGTACTCTCCATTCAATTCAACATCAGTGCTTTCAAGGTACTCATTACCATCATATAAAGGGTTATCTCTAATCTGTATTATAGGTATTCTGTTTGGCTTTATTCGAAAACTACAGCTAAACCTAATAAAATACGTCTTCTCTTTTATTTGCAACACGTGATATGGAATAGAGCCTTTGAATGGGTGAGGCTTTCCTATAGGATACTTTCTATCACTATTCATAACAGCAGGATATAAACTGTTTACATCATACGTTATTCCACCCGTTAAGATTCTACCAGCCTTCTTAGGATTGAGATAGCATATACCACCATGATAAGCCTTTCTAAAATATGGGTCATAACCCTCATAAGCTATATTAGGAAAGTATACACTCATTGATGCATAGTTATTTGTCTTAATATATTCTGATTTACAGCAACTACCTATAGTCATACCTGTATGGTTCTCTTCTAACACAAATTTCTTCAATGCTCTCCAAAGTATCTCAATATCTCTTTCAAGATATTCTCTATCTTCATCGCATAACTCTTCTCCTACTTCTCTATGCTTAATATAATCAATTTCTTTCTTCTCTACACCCATCTCCTCTCCAATATCTGCCAATGCAAAGGGTAATAACTTAGCACTATCTCTTATGTAGATATACTTTTTATCTTCTATATGTATAACCATCTCATACCACTCATTAGAACTACTGATTGTAGTCTTTATAGAATAGTCAGGCATATAACTATCTGTATACCATGTTTCACAATCCTCATCATAAGCTACTTTATACCCTTTGTGTAACAACATATCTAACAGAAAGCTATTATCAAACTTCATATTGTGAAAGTATACCACAGATTTCTTGTCTCCAGTAATATTTAGTAATTCTTCATACCAAGAATCAAGACTATTGCTGATATATGGTGTGAATTCATCTGAACGAAGGTTAGCAAATCCACCCGCCCATACATCAGTACGAGTCTGCTCTTGGGTATTCTCATCTACTGTTGTCTCAAAATCTGCGACATACAGTTCACAATAACGAGTTTGTATCATAATTTCACTGCTCCTAACTCTATCAACTGTGCTATGCTCTCATCATTAGCCTCTAATATATCATTGAGTTTCTCTTCGGGTGTCTTCTGAGTACCTAATGTGCTTGTTAGCTGTGCAAGT
>Ga0326512_10002830_pt1 | contig 12841 bp, 5 predicted proteins | sample 1_2617_0518_D_FD_203652 | JGI IMG/M metagenome (GOLD analysis project Ga0326512, IMG submission 203652) | Bovine rumen microbial communities from UC Davis, California, United States - 1_2617_0518 | ecosystem: Host-associated > Mammals > Digestive system > Stomach > Rumen | place: USA: California... | reverse complement strand
GGCTGTGTTCGTAAGACTATATTCGATTGGGTAATCGAAGAGACTATTCCAAAAGGATATGAAATCAAGTTGGCTAAGAAAAATAGACTTTATTGGGCTACAGACCTTGGTAAAGCTGTATCTTCTTATGCTACAGATAACGATACAGAACGCAATGTTTACTTTTATTCTAATGCTTCTCTTTATGGTGAATCTGTATCTAAGCTTGCAGAGTTTAGAAACGGTCTTATCTGTAACGATATTCGCCGTATGGTTAAACTTGTACTCGTTAAGTATACATTCGATACTGATGGTGCAGATGAAGCCATTAGAAAAGCTTCAGAAGAATTAAGTGAAGTTCTTAAAAGCCGTTATCCTGAGAATATCTCAATTACTTATAATTTGTATCAGAGTGATCGCGATAAGCTTCTTAACGAAGCAACTTGTGAAATAGTAGTAACATTCCCGGATATCTTTGAAGCTTGGAATGTTAAGATTGTTGCTGATCGTAACGACTAATAAGGAGATTTTAAAATGGCTAATAATACCGATGAACAAGAAACAATGATTGAGGGTATGTATCAGCGTACATCTGGATACGGAATTGGTGGCATTAATGGTATGCATCACAACGAATTAGGTTGGGATAATACTACCGTTGGTATGGCTTCTTCTGTATTCGATAACGTTCTTACTCAGAACGGCGTTCGTACATATGACCCTAATTATATTGGCGCTCTTGAGCCTATTCGTGCTGGTAGATTTATCGTAAAATGGTTGAAAATACCTACGTTCTTCAATGTAACAGCTACTAGATATCTCAAATTCTTCTTGGAGAATGCTGTAAAGCAGGTATCTGGTTTGTCTGATAACTCTCTTAATGAATCGGGCACTGTTACATTTGGTGCTAACCAGCAGGAAATGGGATTCCCGGGTGGTATCAAAGAGACTAACAAGAATGTTACACTCTCTACGATTACTTGTACTGGTGATGGATGTGGTAAACTTATTCGTTACTGGCAGTATGGAATCACGGATCCTCAGAGCCAGATTCACCATATGTATGGAAAGAATCTTAGGTTTATTCGTCCTAATTACTCAGGAACTTTGATGTATATCTTCCTTGGACCTACAGCAAGACCTGGTGATATCGAATATTCTTGTATTTGGCATGAAGTATGGCCTTCTGGTGGAGACTATAAGTCTAGCTGGGAATCACAGGAAATCGGTTCGGATTCTCCTATTTCTGATAGGCAGGTAGAACTTTCTGGTATTTTCCAGGATGGACCTGAGTGTAATATTCTCGCTAAGTATATCGTGGCAGGTGCTGGACTTGCTGGACAGAGTTATTTCGACCAGACACTTCCTGCTTACATGTACGATAAATATATTAACAAGATTCAGGCTAATAATCCTGATGATAAAGATGTACAAGGACTTCGTATGGATCAAGCTTACAAGATGCAGGGTATGTCTGATACATATACTAAAGATGTAACTAAGATTAGACAGGATATTCTTGATAAATACGGTCTTAATAACGATAAGATTCCTTCTACTACTTGGACACCAACCAAGAATATCGAAGAAATTAAAGCGTACAACGCATCTAATTTCGTAGATCCTGTAAAGAAATCGTAAATATTTATTCACAATACACTGGAATTATAATATTCCAGTGTATTTTTATTTTCGACAATTTTATATAATTTAACACATCATAAAAGGTGGTAATATTATGAAACAACCTAAAACTAGCCAGAATGATGATTTTGACTTTGACTCGGGTGATTCATTTGAGTTTTTCCCGTTGGAAAATTCTTCTGGTGGAAAAGATAATAAACCCAAAGGTGTAAGAAGTTACCTAAAAAACGTAGTAAAATCCATAGGTAGACTTGGTGTAAAAGTTAGTAAAGACTTATATCCTGAAGCATATAATTTAAAAGACCAATTTCTTGATGATGACGGTGCATCTAAAGCCGATATAAAATCCGTAATCAATAATTTTAAAAACGAAGCTAAAAAATATAATAACGTAGCAGCTGATGTAGTTAAAAGTGTCAAAAAAGATGTAAATCGCGCTATAACTACAGGCGAATTTAGTAAAAGTGAAGATGAAAACATGGATATGTCCGATCTCTTCGGAGACGATTTCGGTAGTTTCGATTTCGGCGGAGATGATTGGAGTGGTGATTCTGGTGATTCTGGGGATTTATCTAGCAATGAATCGGAAGAATCCGATTCAACTGGCACTAAACCTAAATCACATATATCTACTCAAGAAATAACAGCTAAATCTGCATTAGCTACCGCTAAATTAAATACAAAGCTGACTAATAAGCAAATTTCCGCCACCATGGGAATAGCTCAGTCACAGATGAAACACGAAAACATGTTGTTTTCTCAACAAATGATGATATCGCAAGAACAGCATCGACAGAAGATGTCTGTTATGCGTAATATCGCTAATAACTTAATTAAAGTAGTTAAGCAAAACAACACATCTAATCGAGCACAAATGGAATTTTCAGCTAAACAATTAGCTTTTTCACAAGACATGAGTGCTCTTATTAAAGATATCCGTAATGCTCAATGGTCTTTGATCAAACCTGAAAAGAAAAAAGAAAACGAGAAAAGCAAATTTGATAAGATTATTAATGGTGGAGGATTTAATCTTAATTTCTTTCTTAAGCAATTAAGTGGTTCTGCTACTTCTGGAGCACTTGGTGACATATTAGGCTTAAAAGACCAAATTGATGGCTTGCTGGATATGTCTGATATGATGGGTGGACCAGGCAACGCTCTAAAAGGAATGGTCTTTGATAGTTTACGCCAAGGACTAGTAAACAAAATGATTAGCGGAGATACTAGAAATAAGATCGACGATGCTAATCTTAAAATAAAAGGACTTCCAGGAGCTATAAACCGTAAATTTGGTGAAATATATCGTAATGGTGGTATAACCAAATTATATAATCAGAATATCAAAAACACATTATTGAAAACGAAATTCGGTAGTAAAATCAATGATTTTCTTGAAGAACACGGCGTTCTTGATACTCTTGAAGGTAAAATAGGCGAACTACAAATAGGCGACAACATCACTAGCGTATCAGATAAATATAAAATGGGTGATCCTGACAAAGTCCATCCATTTGATAATAAAGCTCATAAAGTATTAACTGAAGTTATCCCTAGTTATCTTGCTAGAATCGATGCTGGGGTTAATCATACCGAAGAACTTTATTATGATTTCGACGCCAAAGGTGGTGGCAAATTTAAAAAGGTCTCTTCATTAAAGACTGAAGTAGAGAATCGTAAAAAAGATGTTGTAAACTCGTTAGATGGCGTATGGGACTTTAGAAATAATTTTAACGAAAATATAGGTTCAGATCTTGATAATATTAGTGAAAAAGACCGTGAAACTATAATCGAAAATATATTAAAATCTAATCGCAATCTTAGTGAACTTAGAGATAGACTTAATTCTTCTAAAACAAATAAAGACTTAGTTAGTGGATTACTTGGTAGTCGTGGTGATGACGATTCTATAACCGACGAACAAAAAGAAAAAATAGCTAAATATCTTGTACAAACATTTGGTAGTATGGATAAAGAATCCGCTGTAAATTTCCAACAGTCCATGGACCAATATAAAACCAGAATGACTGATATGTACATGAAAATGCAGGATGAAATGAATCAGCGTACTACTGGTGGAGCTTTAGCTTATAACAACTTAATGGGTTCATCAAGTGTAGAAAACGATATTAAGAAAAAACATAAAAAACTTGAAACCCTTCGCAAAAAGCTTAATAATATAAGCATATCAGCTACTGAACGTGAAAAAACTAAGAAATTAATACAACAGACTGAAGATGAATTACATTCACTTCAAACTTATAATAACGGTTCTATAAGCAGTGTAAATAGCAATTTGTCTAGTATAAATTACTCTGATGAAAAATATGTTGATAACACTGGTCTTAATGACTATGCTATAAAAGATCTTGAAGATGATTCTACTCATGGTCTTGTACAAAATATTTATAACTTATTGCTCGAAGGAATCGATGTATATACTCATACAGCTACCGGAGAACGTGAAAATATTAAAACTCGTCAAAATTCATTAAGTAACAGATTCAAAACAAGTAAAATAGACCAGAAAAATAGTCAAGCTATGGAAACTGGCTATGAAGAATTCGATTTGAATAACGCTGTTCCTCCTAAAGAAGGAGAAGACGAGTCGTACGAATATAGTGCCATTAAAAACAAAATGAAAATTTATATAAAAGACGATATAAATGGTGGTTATATTCCGATTAAACCTGAAGAAGTACCTAAAAACTCCAAAGGTAAATATGAAACGGTATATTGCAAATCGTCAGAATATCGTTCATTAAATAGCAAAGTTGACCGTGCACGTAAAGCTAAATACAATGCATCATTTATTCCAAAGAGTTTTGATAATGCAGCGAAAAAAGGTCCTTTAAAATGGCTTCAAAAAGTATTTGGTAAAGATAATTATTTCGATAAAGGTGTTTCGTTGGCTACTGGTGCTGGTGCCGATTTCCTTGGAGAACACTTCTATGGAGAGGAAGGAGTTAGTCAAGATACTAAAGAACTTAAAGATAAATTCACGAATAACAAAATAGCTAGAGAGATAAAGAAACATGAACTAAGACAAAAACTTGGACACGAAGATAAAGCTTCTACTATAGCGAATAAAGCCTCAGAAATAAAAGATAGTATTCTTTCTAAAACAGGTCTTGATACTTTGATATCTGGTGCTGGAGCATTTACTTCTCTTGAAGGCCTTAAAGAATATGAGAATTATATAAGAGAAAAAGCTATACAGGCTGGACAAGATGGTGATGCTGCAGTAGCTAAATTTAGAGAAAGAAATGCTGATAAAATAGCTCAACTAGAAAACAAAGTTAGTGCTATGAAAAGCTCTAAAATCGCACAAACTGCTGTTAGTGTAGCTGACAAAGCTAAAAAACAAATAAAAGACAAAGCTGAAACTGCTGTTAGTGTAGCTGACAAAGCAAAAGACAAAATTAAAGATAAAGCTGAAACTGCTGTTAGTGTAGCTGACAAAGCTAAAGACAAAATTAAAGATAAAGTTAGTGCTATGAAAAGCTCTAAAATTGCACAAACTGCTGTTAGTGTAGCTGATAAAGCTAAAAAACAAATAAAAGATAAAGTAGAAACTGCTGCATTATATGGCTTAGAAGCTAAAGACAAAATTAAAGATAAAGTAGAAACTGCTGCATTATATGGTCTAGAAGCTAAAGACAAAGTTGTTTCTAACGTAAAGAAATGGGCTAAAAACTTACCTAAAGACTTAAAAGACATAAAAATTGGTAATAAATCTGCTTCACAAATTTTATCAGATATCGGAGATAAAAAATTAGTTCAAGAACTCAAAAACGCTAAAACTGTATCTGATAAGATAAAAATATTACGTAATCATGGTTCCGAAGCTGCACAAGATTTAGCTAATAAACTCGTAGAAACTAAAAATAAAGCTCAAGAGTTGGGAGTCAAAGGAAGTATAACTGCTGTCGGTAATAGTGTTAAAACTAAAGCTCAACAGGCTGGACAAGCGATGGGTCCTTTGATTTCAAAATTACGTGTTGGTGGCCAATCAATTGGAGAAAAGATATCTAATATAGCAGACCCTAAACTTAATGCCAATCTTAAAGCTGCTAAAACGATACAAGACAAGATAAAAGTTCTTAGAGACTACGGTTCTGATGAAACCAAACAGATAGCTTCTAAACTTGATGAATATGTACAAAAACATCCTAATTTAGCTAAAGTTGCATCAGGCGTTTCTTCTATATCTAGCAAAATAAAAGATTTTGGCAATAATGCTATCGAAGCTATTCAAGATAAGCTTTTAGGCGGAAAGAAATCTGGTGTAGATGGCGATTCTGCAGAAGAACAGAAAGAAAACGCTAAAGAAAAACGTGAAGAAAAAGAAAAAGAGAAAGACCGTGAAATTCAAGAAGAACGTAATGGTATTCTTGAGAAAATGTTAGCATTTTTCTCCGGTATCAAGAAAGATGGCATTCCGATCGATGATGCTTCTGCTGCTAAAATTGGAGAAGCTGCTGGTGAAGCAGCAGATAACGATGGTGATAGTTTATTAGACGATGCTACCGATTTAATTGATGGACCTGGTAAGAAAGGTAAAAACGCTAAAAAAGGTTTATTAGCCAAACTTAAAAAATCTAAATTTGGTAAGAAAGTTTTTGGTAAAAACAGCAAAATTGGTAAAATAGCTAGTAAAGTAAAAAAAGGAAAACTAGGAAAAATCGCTAGCAAATTAAAAGGTGGAAAGATAGGAAAATTCATTAAAGGTATAAAAGGTGGTAAAGGAATAGCTAAAGCCGCTAGTGTTGGTAAAAATGCTAGTAGCATGGTCAAAGGTCTCGGTAAAGTAGTTAAAGGTGCTACAGCTCCTATGCGCGCTATTGTCAAAGGTGTAGTTAAGGGTGCCGGTAAAGTTGGTGTTGGTGCAGCGAAAGTAGCAGGAAAAGGTGTTGGTAAAGTGGCTGGCTTATTTAAGAATTTACTTGGGAAATTATTCAGTAAGGGAGTTTTCAAAGGAGTTTCTGCTGCAGGTAAAGGTGCTATTACTAATGGACTTGTTTCTGGCCTTAAGCAATTTGGTGGTAAATTGACTACTAAAATAGCTAGTTTCTTAGGAACTTACGGTTCTGTTATTGGTATAGCTATTCCTATTGCTTCTGCTGTAATTGCTGGTACTAAAGCTTTTGCTGATGCTCCTAAATACTTTAAACTTGGTAAAGGTGTTAATCCACCTTGGACTATGAGATTAGCTTGTGGTCTTGCTGCTGCTATCGATGGTCTTTTACTTGGTATTCCAGGTCTTATATGTAAATTTGCTGGTAAAAACTCTCTTCCAGAATGGTTTTATGATTTAACGGCTTCTCAGGAATCTCGTGCTGCCATAGAACGTTATCGTGTATATAACGAAAAACGTGCTAAAATATATGGTGTAGGTTCTCCTAATGCACTTGCTGAATGGGAAAGACGTAATACAGCAGATAAAATAGGTAGAGCTTTATTGTCAGTTATAACATTCGGTATAGCTGATAGTAACGAAGAAAAAGAAGCTAAAATGCTTGGCTTTAAGACTATCAAGATTTATAAAAAATGGAAGAACGATAAATATGATCCTTTACAGAAAATATATGACGACACTATAGCCGATTATGAAAAAATTGGATTTACTAAGAAAGATCTTGAGGAATTTAATAATGATTCAGCTATTTATGACGAAAATGGTAAACCTGTAACTGAAGACGAAACAAATGAGAAAACATCAGAAGAAGCCGAAAAGAATAAAGCTCTCATTGACAGAATCGATATGCAGAATAGATTCCGTAAAGAATACTTGCAACGTTGTATCGAAGAAGTCAAAGCTAAAGATTTGGCTTGGTTGACTACTGATTGTAATGAAGCTTTGTTTAAGAAAATGACCGGTGAAGATGCTGGAGAAGCAATGAAAACCAAAGGCGAAAAGGCTAAAGCTTTAGGTAAAACTGTATTAAAAGGTTTAGCTATAGGTGCAACTGGTGCAGCTTTGGCTTCTGGAGCATTCGGTTTAGCTGCAGTAGGCGCTGGAGCATTATATCTTTCTAAGAAAGAAAATCGTGAAAAAATAAAGTCTGGTTTCAAGAAAGTAACTAGACCTGTTAAAGATACACTTGAAAGATTTGCTTCTGCAGCCAAAGGTAAAAACCTTAGAGATGCAATATATAAGTTCTACAAATACGGAGAACAAACTAAAAATGTTATGGAACAAGGAGCTGGAGCTATTCAATCGGTGTACGAACCATATGAAACTCCAGAAAAAGGTCCTTCAAGCAATGGTGTTCCTGGTGATGTAGCATCTAGTAATAAAATTAATCCAGATATCGAAGCTGGTGGCGGAGAACCAACAGGTGAAAACTTTGTTATTAAACGTGCTGAAGAACAAAAACAATATAATTCTTCAACAAATAAACCTCCTATACAAAAATCTACGAATCCATTTGATTTGCAAAAACCTAATAAACCAAAAGGCTCTAGTGTAAATACTACTAAAATAAATAATACTAAATCTGTTGCTGAAGATTTTACAGATATGTATCTTAAAGAAATAAATGAAAAACTTGATATATTAAAGCGTATAAACGAAGAGCAAATAAGACATAATGACGTTAGTGAAAAATTCTTCGCTGCTTGTCTAGAAATGATGGGTCAGATAGCTAGATCTAACGGAAATACAAGAATGGCTTCAAAAGTAGACCAAATGGTTCAAATGGTAATTCAATAATATTAAATAATCTCTGGTTGAAATATACCAGAGATTATTATTTGTTTATAAAAAAACAATAAAATATAAGGAGACTACAATGGAAAACGATTATAAATATGATAATGTACCATTTTCTAAGCCTGGAAGAATGGATTATTTATATCAAGTAAGTTTTAAACTTGGTGCTAAAGGTGCGCCTGAAACTAATATACATAAATTCGGTTGTTGTTTTATGAGTCATCTTACAATCGTGCAAATAATGCATAGTAAGCCGTTTAAATATAACGAAGTTCTTGAAATTTATGATAAAGCTATGGCTAATGGTTGGTTAGGACCTGGTTGTTGGGTTAAAGATGCTACTAGTATTATGGCTTACGCTGAACGATATTTAACTGGAGATAAACCTAAATACAAATATTCAAATGTTATGTGTAAAGGTGTTTCGAATCCGGAAAAATCGTGGAATACTCAGTATATGTCTGCTAGTAGATTACCTAGTTCTTCTAATATATACTTTTGTGTTGTAGATTTCAATACTAAGTCTGGACCAGAATATGGAGGTCATCACTTTCAATTGTTCTCTGGTACAGGTAATCTGTTGTATGATCCAAATCAAGAAGAAATTAAATCTGGATTTGTTTCTGTATGTAAGATAAACTGGTGGAAAGTAACAAATTATAAATAACATAATAATATAAAAACTATCAATAGAGCGCAACTGCTTTCTTTGCTCATCTGTTTTTGAAATCCTCCTATAAAAAGATTTTTGCTTATAAAAAATTGTCCTACATTTATAAGCTTTTTTAAAAACTCCTTATTCTTTGAGAATAATACTTTTTTGATAGTTTTCGGTATTGTTCTTGAAGACAAAATTTTATATAATTTTGATAAACCCTCTGGTTAGTTAATAACCAGAGGGATAATTTTTTTTATTTAACAAGCATACGATCGAAATAATTAGTAATAAGCTCGTCATAACGAGTCTTTAAATGATAAACAGTAGGCTTGAATATTTTGATAAGATTAAATGGTTTTTCAAGAATTATATTAGGAGTTAAATGTCTATATCCAAGAATCTTAAACGGCGCTTTAGGTACGATATCATTCGCATTCTGAAACATATAGAGTCCTTCGAGTCTAGATTTAAGTCTCTTAATTCTAAAAAATTCAAAAGGATTTATAATTGGATGGAACCAGACCATAGGTGCTCCAATAGTAAATGTAATCGTAGGTTTTTTGCTGTATTTAGCTTTAAGCCACAAATGTAATAATGAAGCCATAGCTCCACCATAAGACCATCCGTACACGTTAAATTCTTTGATCACGTTTGTAGCTAAACACTCATCGATTTTCTTTGATAAATAATCGATTACAGAAAGAAACGATAATGCATAACCTGAATGTATGCTATATCCTTCGGTACAAAATTTAGTGTCGTTAATATATATCGGATAACTAAGAACTTTACTTGGTAAAGCTGTAAAATTAATAACCCAATCGAATGCTACAGGAAGCTTTTTATGCACTCTATTAGGTCTAGAGCATTCAAAAGCAATCATAAAAGTATGTGTTTTTTCATCAAAATGAGTTTTTATTTGAGTTTCATGTATTATTCCTTTGTTTTCAAAAGGAAATTCTTCGTTATTGTCATAAAACTTACTCATTTTAAGATATTTAGCTTTAAGTTCTGAGGCATTCTTTTCGATATTATTAAGATATTTAGCTCCATAAAGTTTATTATACAATTTATTCATATATACTCCTTGAATAAGATATATAGAAATGTCATTTAATAAAAACGACATACCCATATAGTATAACAAAAAGGAGAATAAGTTTATGATTTTAAATATAAATGACAATCCTACTGTATGGGAATTGAAAGATTCTGAAAACAAAATCGATAATACTCCCATATTTGACAATTTAAAATCTATCGAAGATAACATTAACGATTTTTATTCGTTTTACAATATAGATTCAGACGTTTTACATGGAGAGAAAGCTCTTAAAGAAGAGTATATCAATCAAATAGCTTATCCTGTGTATAATATAAATGCTGAAACTTTTGATCGATTGAATACAGAAGTTTATTATTACAAACGTAGAAACGATTTACATAATGTTGGTAATATATCCGGTGCTCAATTATGTGTGGTAAAAGCTGGATATACGGACTACAAAGAACTAGAAGAAAGCTATAATAAAAATATCGATATGTATAACGATATTAATGCTAAATATATAGCTTTTATAAATAAACTCAATCAATCCAAATTACTTACGATTGATTCTTCGATTAAAGCTAGAACGAACGAAAGTAATCGATTAAGCGATAACAATTATACTAATTCTATTACCGAACATTGCGATTTATTATCAATTAAAGTAGAAAATGCTAATTCAGAATGCAACGAATTGAATAAAACGCTTAACGATGCGAATACTCAATTTGACGAATTGGTGCTAGAAAAAACCAATATATCTAATAAAATAACTTCGTTAAACAATACTATCTTTGCAAATTTAACAGAAAAAGAAGATGCTAATAAACAATATGAAGCTGTACTCGCTAGCAACGAATCGATAGTTAACAATCTTAACAATTTAAAAACTCAATCTGATGATAAAAATCGTCTTTATCAGTCATATATACAAACTATTGATGGGTTAAATGCATATAAAATCAATATAAATACTTGCATTTCTTATATCGAAGAAATGTTACAAACTGAAAATTATAATCAAAATAATAAGATTTCATTCATTGAAAATACATATGATTCTATAATCGAAAATATTTCGGATAATCAAATAATAAACATTTCAAATACTATAATAACATATTTAAACAACTTTTCTATAAAACTTGATGATGAAAATATCACGGATGCTAACACTTATTTGCATTTAGCGTTAGACAAAATTAACGAATCAATTAATTTATTCAATGCAAAAATAGCAAATACTAATTCTTTATTAAACATCACTTCAACAGAATTATCGTTATTAGAAGAAGAAATAAAAGAACTTAACGAAAATAAAACTGTAAGTGATAATAAATTAAACGAAGCTTTAGAATATTTAAATTCTATTAATGAAATATTAGAAAATACTAAAACGAGTTTAAACAAATATACAACTGATTTAAAAGAAATAAATAATCGATTAAATGAGAAATCTAACGAAATTTCTAATATCGAAATTTCTTTGAATAATCAAAAGAAATTGTGTGATTATTGTACAAGATTGTTTGAAGTATTAAACAATTTAAAAGAAAAAATGACTGAAAAACAAAAAATTGCAACAGAAAACAAAGAAAAAACTTCAAACGAAATTCAATATGCTAAACGACTTAGAGATTTAAATCAAGAACTATATGATAAACTTGATGAATTAGCAAAAGATCCGAATCGTTCTGAAACAGCAGTAAATGATTTAATCAATGAATATTATAATAAATCTGTATATCGAGATATGTTAAAACTCGATACTATACGTATTTATATCTAATCTGGAGGAATTTAGATGGCAGATTCTCTTATAACAGTGAATAAATCCGATTTTAGTAAAAATCCACCCGATGCAGCAATAGTAGCTAAATCTTTACAAGATACAGGTAATCTTAGTAGCGATCCCACTGTTGCTAAACAACAAATACAATCAACAGTAAACGAATATCAAAATACATTATCTGGTAAAACTCAAAAAGTTAATGTTAACAATACTAGTACTTCAGATACAGTACAACAGCAACAAACTATCGGAGTAAATAAAAATATACAACAAACTAAGTACAATGGTGGTTTTACAGGTAAATTAAGTAATAAAAACGTAGGCTCTATCGATCATTTATCGTTATATCATGTAAATATCGTGGATGTAGATACCCATAAAAAGATACCTATTTATTCGATTATGGACCCTATTAGGCTTGCTAGAGGTGGTCAAGGATATACAAGTGTTGTTGGAACTCAAATGATTCCTTCAGATAAGGACTTGATATCCCAATTCGTGAGAACTAGTAAATATTATTCTCCTTGGAATTGTGTAAACGCTTTAGGAGTATATAATACCGAATATATTAGACACAGAGTGTATAAATACACTAATTCTAATTATGCTCTTGATGATATCGAAGATGATTATGTAAGAGACGATTTAGTATTTCGTGGATATGTAAAAGGTGGCGCTTCTCCAAGAAAAAATGATGGTACACCTAAACAGACTGTAGAATTAATAGGAGAAGGCAGCGATAAACTAATCGATGCTAAAGAAGTAAGACGTAGATCTGAATTACTTGGTATCGGTGTTGGCGAATGCGCTGTATTAAATCCACCGTTTCAGTTTAATAAACGAGATGACGTAAGAACTAATCCGATTTATCCTAAAATAGGTAGAGTGTATTCCACTCAATTGATGAATAACTGGCCTATAGTATTATTCCAACCTGGTAGACTTAAGTATAATACCGGATTCTTTAAAATGCTTGGTCTTGGTATGGGTGCTGGAGCTACAGAATCC
>Ga0326512_10002829_pt1 | contig 12843 bp, 10 predicted proteins | sample 1_2617_0518_D_FD_203652 | JGI IMG/M metagenome (GOLD analysis project Ga0326512, IMG submission 203652) | Bovine rumen microbial communities from UC Davis, California, United States - 1_2617_0518 | ecosystem: Host-associated > Mammals > Digestive system > Stomach > Rumen | place: USA... | reverse complement strand
TACCAATTTATTGTTCATTATTATGTGAAAAAAAGAGTTGCTCTTAAAGTACTCTTTTCAACTTGCATATTTATAATGCAACAAAAATAAAAAACATTAGACATTAAGGAAAGGAGTCTAAGGATTATGAAGATTATTAAAAGAAACGGTACACAGGTAGAATTTGATATTACTAGAATTATTACAGCTATAAATAAAGCAAATTTAGAGGTCAACGAAGAAGCAAGATTAAATGAATATGACATTAAATCAATTGCTCTTAATGTTGAGAAACAAGTAATGGAAGCTAGAGAAATGGTAAATGTAGAAGATATTCAGAATCTTGTTATTTCTGAGATTGCAAGACATTCATTCTTAGTAGCTTTCAAGTACAACAATTACAGAGAAAAGAGAGCATTAGCTAGACGAGTTAACGCAAAGGATGAGCAGATTTTAAGTATCATTGAATTAACAAATGAAGATGTTAAGGACGAAAACTCTAACAAAAATGCCACTATTGTAAGTACTCAGAGAGATTACATGGCTGGTGAAGTTAGTAAGGATTTAACAACAAGAATTTTGTTACCAGATGATGTAGTAGAAGCTCATAAGAAAGGAATTATTCATTTCCATGATAGCGACTACTTTAGTCAGCACATTCACAACTGTTGCTTAGTTAATCTTGAGGATATGTTACAGAATGGAACTGTTATTTCAGGAACATTAATTGAGAAGCCACATAGTTTCTCAACTGCATGTAACATTGCTACTCAGATTATTGCACAAGTTGCTAGTTCTCAGTATGGAGGACAGACTATTACACTTAGTCATTTAGCTCCATTTGTTCAGGTTAGTAGAAACAAGTTTATCAAGCAGGTTAGAGCTGAGTTTGAGGAACTAGGTTTTGAAGCAACTGAGGAACAGATTAAAAAGGCAGCAGAGATTAGGGTTCGTGATGAAATTAAGAAGGGTGTTCAAACTATTCAGTATCAAGTGGAAACACTTATGACAACTAATGGACAGGCACCATTTATAACAGTATTCATGTACCTAAACGAAGCTGAAGATGAGCAAACTAAGTCAGATTTAGCACTTGTAGTCGAAGAGGTTTTACGTCAGAGAATACAGGGCGTTAAAAATGAGCAGGGCGTTTGGATTACACCAGCGTTTCCTAAGTTAATTTATGTGTTAGAAGATGATAACATTACAGAGGGTTCAAAGTATTGGGAACTAACAAAATTAGCTGCTAAATGTACTGCTAAGAGAATGGTTCCTGATTATATTTCAGAGAAGGTAATGAAAGAACTAAAGAATGGAGACTGTTATCCATCAATGGGTTGTCGTTCATTCTTAACAACAAGTGAAAGATTAGATGCTTCAGGTGTTGGCAATGTTTCAAATGCTAACAATTATGCTGAAGGTAAGCATAAGTATTACGGAAGATTTAATCAGGGTGTTGTAACTATCAATTTACCTTATATTGCTTGTATGAGCGAAGGTAACATGGATAAGTTCTATGAGTTACTTGATAAGTACTTAGAGCTTTGTCACAAAGCTTTAAGACTTAGACATGAAAGATTACTCGGCACTCCTAGTGATGTCGCTCCTATTCTTTGGCAGAACGGTGCACTTGCAAGACTTAAAAAAGGAGAGAAGATTGATAAGCTATTATACAATGGCTATTCAACAATCTCACTTGGATATGCAGGTGTATATGAAATGGTTCAGAGAATGTTGGGCTGTTCTCATACAGATGAGGTTGGCAAGAAGTTTGCATTAAATGTTATGCAGATACTAAATGATAAGTGTACAGAGTGGAAGTTAGCTGAAAATATTGATTATTCAGTATATGGCACACCACTTGAATCAACAACTTATAAGTTTGCAAAGGCACTAAAACGTGATTTTGGTGAAATCAAAGAGGTTTCAGACCATAATTATATTACAAATTCTTATCATATATGTGTACGAGAAGAAATCAATGCTTTTGACAAGATTTTAAAAGAGAGCCAGTTCCAAAAGTTATCACCGGGCGGAGCTATTACTTATGTAGAAGTTCCAGACCTTAATAATAATATAGAAGCTGTTCTTACTATTATGAAATATATCTACGACAACATTATGTACGCTGAACTTAACACAAAATCTGATTATTGTCAGGAATGTGGTTATACTGGTCAGATACAGATTGTTGAAGAAGATGGTACAGGTAAGCTCATTTGGAAGTGTCCTAATTGTGGAAACACAAATCAGGATAAGATGAATGTAGCGAGACGTACTTGTGGATTAACCAAATAGTCCACGTTAAACGAATTAAACTGCGGGGAGTTCCTTAGAGCCTTAACAACCAAGCACAATTTGGAAACTTTTGTGTGGCGATTAGTAACGGAATCGGTATGGTAAAATCGTTAAGGATTGGATAATCAAACGCATCGAAATCTCCTTAAAGCTGAGCGTAGGAGAGACGTTCAACGACTATAATATTCGGGTATTACTTTTTATCACCAATAAAAGAAAATGAGGTGGTATAAATGAAAGAAATAATAAAAGCTATAAAAGATTTTGATGGTTATTACATTTCTAATCTAGGAAATGTTTATTGTGACTTAGGAAAAGGTAATAGAAATAAAGCTAATCGAATTAATATGTATAAAATAAAGCCTAGAAAGACAAAGCAAGGTTATTGTAGAGTTTGTGTAAGACAAATATCTACAAATAAAAGAAAAGATTTATATATACATAGATTAGTAGCTATATATTTTATTAGCAATCCTGAGAATAAACGATATGTAAACCATAAAGATTGTAAAAGAGATAATAATAAAGTAACTAACTTAGAATGGGTTACGGCAAAAGAGAATACAAAACAAACAGAAACATTAAAACATATAACAAGAGATAATAAAGGTAGATTTGTTAGCAATTTTAAGTATAAAAAGTAATTACTATGGTATAGTCTACTCCCGAGCAAAAGGCTCGACCAAATATCAGGAAACTGAGGGTATAAAGGATATAGGTACAAATTTTTGGAATCAAGGTAGAACACAAGAAATCAAGGATAGAGTATTACACTTATAATCTTACTTGATTAAACATAAAGAAAGGGTCACAGTTTTGTGGCTCTTTTTTTGTGTCTTTGGTTGACACTTATCTGTTTAATTCGTATAATCTATCTGTAAGAATAAAGGTAAGAGCCTAACACTAACAATTCTCAATATACACAAAATCCGTCTAGGCTCAGACTTAAAATTCTTAAAAATATAATACGTTTTTAATGCCCTCTAGAAAAGCACCTTGTTCCACTATTGGATAGGGTGTTTTTTTTGTATGTAAAAAAGTACCAAAGAAAATGTACAAAATTGGTCACAAAATTGTGAATTTGAACTATATTATAAGTGAGAGATTGTATCTCTTTTAAGTAATAATATTAAAACGAAAGGGGTTTTTATTATGGATACAACGAAACAGACGCAAAACCCAATTAAAGTAAAGGGGTATAAAGATATAACAACAACAGATGAAATCAAAGAGATTATTGCAAAATATGAAGCTATTGAAGATAGATTATTAGATATTTTACATGACGTGGAATATATAAAAGATATTGAGTTTTTAAATAAAAATCATATGTATCATCATATAACTTACGAATTAGGTTGCGATTTAACTATTAATGGAACTTCTGGATTTAATGACAACGTGTACACTGAATCCGAGGATATTAAATCCGAATGGCTTTTATTAAATAGTGATGATGCTGCGGAAGAGTATTATAAATTCCTTCAAGAGAAAAAGGAAAGAGAAAAGGCTGAAAGAGAAATTGAAAAACAGAAAAAACTTGCTGAGAAAGAAGCAAAGGAACGTGAAGAATATGAACGATTAAAAGCGAAATTTGAAGCTAAGAGAAAGGAATAGAAAAATGATTAAAGATATTGAGGATGTAAAGTTAATAATTAACAAATATGAAGGTCTTATGGCACAAGCTGAAAGGTTGGTTGATGATAGATGGTTTGACGAAATTGAAAGATTAGAATGCGATGATAATGATTTGACAATTTATTATTCAACATATTGTTATGGTGAAACAGAACATCTCGATACATCAGTACCTATCAAATGGCTATTCTTAGATGATGATGAATTGGAAAAGGTAAAAAAGGAAAAGAAAGAAGAAGAGAAGGAAATAAGACGAAAACAAGAAAAGGCAAATAAAATTGCTAGAGAAGAAGCACAGGAACAAAAAGACCGAGAAGAATATGAACGATTAAAAGCGAAGTTTGAAGCTAAAAGAAAGGAGTAAGAAAATGATTGATTTTGGATTAGTAGATTTTTGGGGTATCTCAGATAGTGATAAACAGTTAGATAGATTATTAGATTCTAGATTAAAGAGTGCTTGGGAGGATTATAAAAACAAAAAAATACCTATTAAGTTTAAGCCTTTTACTAGTAAGAGGACTAAAAATATAATGTTAGAGGATTATTCATTAAATAATTCAGATGAAGGTATGTATGAACTTAGAATTTATTTTAAGTCATCACCAAATAAGTACATTCAAAAGCTTGTAGACGATATATTACAAGATGTTAAGAGAAATACAAAGGTGCAGTTTGTTGAAGCTAATGATTATCATGATGCATATTATGTTATTTATAATCTTCTTGATAGAAATGTATCTAGTTTGAAAGCTAAATTTGAAGAAAAAATTGGTAAGGCTACAAAGATTTCTGTTGTTGCTTATGAAAAGAGATGGACACGAGGAGACAGATACAGAATTAGATTCCTTAGATACAATTATTTAAGTCTTAATAGATGTGCTTATTGTGGAAAGAAAGTTAGTATTAATCCAAATCTTCATATATCAAAGGTTCCTACTCTTGAAGTTGACCATATTATTCCTGTTGACAAGTTAATGTATGATAAAAAAACTGCTGATGGAATTAGTTACAGAGAATTGGCAAAACAATTAGGTATCACAAGAGCTGATTCACCATTTAATTTAGTTGCATCATGCCCTGAATGTAACAAAAAGAAGGGTACAAATGTTGCTGGTTATATTAAAAAAGGTTACATTTTTGGCAAGCATCCTAGATTATGGTCTTTAATTATTGGAATAAGAATTATTGTACCAATTATCTTGTTTGCTCTTTTCGTTATGTGTGTAAATTAATTTCCATATTTAAGATATTGAGAAATCACATTGAAAGGAGAACAAGTATGAGTGATAATATCAATATTTTAGATTATAAGGAGAATCCAGTTTTAACATTTAGAAAGGTTTCGGCTCAGAACACTATAACAAGAGATGTATCTTCTCAGACCACAACATTTGAAGCTGACATTAGTAACGGTAGATTTACTGTAACATCAGGTAATACAAATGTTAGGTTTGGTCACAATAAAATGAGGACGCAGACTTATGCTTTGGCTGATTGGGGCAACGTAATAGCTTATTATCAAAACTTAGGTTTTAAGTTTATTAGTAACAGTAAAGTGGAACGATTGTCAGCATCTTTTACAAAAACTTCAAAGGATGAAGATTATAAGCCACTAGCTAATAAAAAGCAGCAAGAATTTCTTGATGGATTAATAAAGGCTCAATTTGATTCTTATACTGAAACATTCTCAAAGACTATTGATAATATTCCAAAGAATTGTATTGATAATGCATCGGCAGTATTACTTCAGATGCAGAAAATGTTAAATCAAGGTGGTTTAACATATAAGGAATATAATCTTGGTTTAAGAGCAGTTTATGAGCAAATTCCTTTGATTCCTAAGCGTAATCAGAACCCATTTTTGCAGTACAATGATGTAAAACTTTTTCAGGAGAACATTGATAAGTTTAGAGAGAATGTTGAAAAGTTAGCTAAAGCTAGAAAAGAGTATGATGAAATTGTTGCAATGGCTAATGCTCAAGGAAGTAAATCTGATAAAACATATCTTGAAACATTTAATCTTAATATGAAGCCTATTACAAGTAAGCAAAAGAAAGAGATTTTAGAGTGGTTATCAGATATTAGTTCAGCTTTTGTGGGTGGCTATCAAATTAGCAATCCTAAGAACGAAGAAAAGCTCAACGAATATGCTAAAAGCAGAGGTTGTACTGAAGAAAATGGTGGTATTATACATTTATTTCATGGTACTGATACAGAAAATATATTATCCATTTGGAAGAATGGTTTATATTTAGACCCTGCGGTTTTAAATTCAAATGTCACAATCTCAGGTAAGGCTTTCGGTTATGGTAGTTACTTTGCACCATATGCAAGAAAGTCATTAGGTTATACATCAGGTCGTGGTTCAGTTTGGAAGAATGGCTCATCCAGAACAGCTTACTTGCTTATTTTTAAAGTTTGCGTTGGTAATCCTTATTATATTTATACTGGTACTGATAAAAAGGGTAATAAGTATGAAAAACTTCACCGTCCTAATCATTGGGTAGATTTTCATAAGGATTTCCCTGATTGTGATAGTGTATGGGCTGAAAAAGGTCAGTCAGGTGATATGACAATTAGACGACTTAACTATGACGAAGTTATCGTGTATAGAGAAGACCAATCTAGTCTTGAATATATCATTGAACTTGATATGGACAAATTATAATCTAAAGAGTTAAACTATAAAAGAAGAGCTACTAATAAGTGGCTCTTTTTTTTGTTAACATAAAAATGAACGCATATTTATTATAGAAAATTTTAAAGGAAAGGCAGGAATAAACAGAACATGTATTTAGTGATATTAGTTGTTGCTATTGTGTTTTTTATGTTAATGAAAAAGCCCAAAACTACTACAACAACCGTAGTTAATCAAAAAATTCAACTACAAAATGAACTAATAAATGCTTATAATTATTATGTTAGATTAGTAAGCTCCAATATGTCTGATTTAATAACTAAGATAGAAAACATAAGTATTCAAGTTACTGCGACAAGAGATGAATATTCAAATTTAGTATTGAATACAATTTCAAGTAAGATTGTGGCAGAAAATCGCAATATCAATAAGTTACTAAATGACTTGAAAACAACTGTTGAAGCCTTAGATGTTAATAGCTTTCAAGAAACAGAAAAATCGTTACAAAAAAGGTTAGAGAACCTAAGCAAATTATCAGAAGAACTTGATAGAATTGAGCCAAGTGTGAATGTATTTAATGATGATTATGACTTTGATACACAAAATGCAACAATAAATAAGGCTCAAGTGGATTTAGGCTATTTTAATGGTTGTAATGATTTGGTATCATTAAAGGATAGATATAGAGCCTTAACTAAGGTTTATCATCCTGATACGAAAACAGGAGACGCTGATATGTTTAAGACTATAACAGAAGAATACGAGGAACTAAGAAGTAAGTTTGAAGGATAGGTATTTATATGGATACAAAGGATAAAGCAAATATAAAAAAGTATAATATGTTCATCATATTGTCTATTCTTGATGTTATTGTTATTGTAGTAGCAATAATGGTTCTATTAAATCATCAAATATTAAAGTCACAAACATTAGCTTTTAATTCGGGTCCTGATTATTGGTATTACATAAAAGTTGGAGCATTTGTATTACATTTAATTGTAGCAATAATATGTTATCCAATTTTAAATAAGCAAAGGCTTAAATATAGAGAATTAGCTGAGTTTAACGATGATGGAACATTAAGAAGACAAAACGACTTTTCAAAGTTATCAAACGCAGAACAAAACAAGATTAATTTACAAAATATTGCAGATAGAGAAAGAATATTATCTTCTGGAACATTGGCATCTATTAAAAGAAATGTATCCTCGGACCCAGATGCAGAACTTAATGAGCTAATTGGTTTGATAGATGTTAAAAAAGAAGTTACGAAAATGAAGGCTCGAATGGAATATGAATTATCAAAAGTAAAAAAAGCAAAGCATAAAAAAGAGAAAGAGACGGTACGGCTAAATTCGACAGGGCACATGGTCTTTTTAGGTAAAGCAGGAACAGGTAAAACAACTGTAGCGAGAATAGTAGCATCTTATCTTTACAAATATCATTATATCGAGAAGCCTTATTATTTTGAGATAGACGGTAACTTCTTTAATGGTTTATCAATTGGTGAAGCAAGTAAAAAAGTAACATATCTTTGTGCTGCTGCCAAAGGTTCATGTATTTATATAGATGAAGCCTATGCATTAACATCAATTGGAACACAAGAAGTTATAGCAAGTCTTGTAAAGCAAATGGAAGATAATTCGAATGATATTGTATTTATCTTTTCGGGATACAAAAAAGAAATGAACACGTTTTTAAATTCAAATAGTGGTATTAAATCTCGTATCAAATATTGGTTCGAATTTAATGATTATACTAATTATGAATTAGGGGAAATATTTATCAAAATGGCAAATAAGAACAATCTTGTACCGAATTTTGATTTAGTAAATGAAGTATCCGCAAAGATTGGAGCAACTCGTAACAATCCAAATTTTGGTAATGCAAGAGATGTGCGAAATGAATTAGACAAAATTATAGACAATCATGCGTACAATCTTATGCAAAAGAATATAGAAGATAAAGATAGATACACTTTAACATTAAATGATTTACGTTTAAAATGACGTTCCCCTATGTTAAAGCATAGGGGTTTTCTACTAAGAGCGTCATCAGACTCAGTTAAGAAAAGAGGGAGGAATTTTTATGAATAACGAAAGAGAGAGTCTATTGATAAAATAGGCTCTTTTTTATTTGTATATTTTTAGGTGCATATTTATAAATAAGTAATTGATACAATTAAATATAATTTACAAAATGGAAACTAATTAACAAAATGCGTTTAAAAACGAGAGGGGGAAAGGTTATGAAGAAACCCATTTTAGGTATAGGAATGGCTTTAACTATTGTATTTAATGTTTTGGGAACAATACAAGCTAAAACCTTACCAGATTATGTACCAAAAACAGTCTCATATGATATTGAAAAAGAGGCAGCTACTAAACAGTATACAACAGATTTAACAGTTTATGTCGGTAGTGTTGATTATACTAATGATGGTAAATTAATTAATAAAAATGCCTATTCGGTAGCTGAATTGCCTGAATTTGATGGAGACTATAATCGACACATTGTAGCAGTAAAAGGACTTTCAGAGCTTGGTGATTATTCAGCAGGATTAGGTGATTTACCTAGTTCAGAGACAGGAACACCATATGTAACACTAGCTGCACCAAATGGGGTAACGGGTTCAGCAACAATTACATCAAACAATGAATATGTGAAAGTTGAAAAGAATACATTAACTTGGAAAGAAAGTGGCTATATGGATGGTGTAATGACCTTGGAAGGTTCTTACGAATTAACAATCAAAGCACCATTCGAACTTATTGATTATGTTACAACAAGCAGTAAAGAAAGCTCGTTATTTGGTAAATCTCACAAAGTTGTTTGTCAAACAAAAGATAAGAGTATAAAATATAATATTTATTGTAACGACATAGCAACAGATATAAGAATTGACGCTCCAAGTATAAGCAGCTCTAAAACTTCTGATGTTGAGATTATTTATAATGGTTCAAATCGATTTGTTAAGAGTATTCACGAAAAAATAAAGGTTACTTCACCTTTTATAGACAAAGTAAATATTACGGTTGAAAAGAACGGTGAATATATAACAGATTTGAATAATTTAATGACGGTAAAAGTTGTAGACACTGTTACAGGAAATAATAGAACTCAAAAAATATCAGCTGATTATGACTTTGCAGATTATAAAGATTTGAAAACTATTTATAAATATCCAACCGTTTATGATAAAGGTTTAGCTTTTTATGATGGTCAATTTACTTCATCTGAACCAAGTTATACTCTTGGAAATGATAAAGAACATGCTGGTTATACAGCTCAGTATCAATTTAAGATATATGCTGGTCGTGACAGAGTAAAAGGAATCATTCAAGGTTATCCAGTTATGACAACAAATGATTATAGTAATTATTTATCAAAACAAGAAGATGGATTCGCTAATCAATATGCTCCACTTGAAGGCGAATATACATTTGCTAACGCATATCAAGAATTGCTTGAACATTTACTTAGCCTTCAAACCGCAGATGTAACTAATGCTAATTATAAAAAAGAAATGCTTACAGATATGGAATGGGATGGTGTTCATGGTTGTGATGGTTTTAGTGATGACGTTTTTCATACGACTGATAGAACAATAAATAAAAAAACAAATACTTTTACATCTGGACCAGATGAAAACTATGTATTATACGGATATAAATTAGCTATAGCTGACAATGGAACAGATATTTGTATTTATCCATTTAATGAAAGCCGTGCTGAAGATGGCAATAATAATTATGTTTTAAACATATATGCAGACCATGATGGTGATGATAGTCGATACACAAATAATGCTTATATATTTGCTTATAAATTAATGAAAGACTATGGATATACAGCACATTTTGTGGCTCTTAATATGAAATCGTTTGATATAAATATTGATGAGACTAAATTGCAAGAGTTATATGATTCAGTGCAGAATAAGACTGATAATATTAGAAAATCAGGAACTATATTCTTCTTCAATACAAATAGTGAACCAAGTAAGTTACCATATATTGAAGATAGTGGCGTTGTTAATGAATTTACAATACCATTACCACGTTAAGCTTTATGAGTTAATGGGCTAACACTCGTGACTTTAGTTATGAGTAGTTCACACACAATCAATAAAAAGAAAGTCCGTTAGAAATAATGGACTTTTCTTTTTTCGTGTGTCATATTTATAAATGGTTTTAATTTTAGTTTATTATTATTATTATGAAAGGAGCATGAAATTATGGATAATTACAGACCACATCTTTTAAACTTTTTATCAATGGCTAGTATGAATGGTAAATTTTATTGTTTTGATACAGAAACAACAGGTTTACAAGCTGATGCCGATATTATTGAAATTACTATTACGGAGATTATTCCACCTAGAAAAGAGAACGGGGTGATAATTCCTAAGAGCATTTCAAGAACATTAGACCTTTTTATTAACAATGGTTATCCTTTACCAAAGGAAATTGTTGAGTTTAATGAAAAGAACCACACAGGTATCACTCAAGAAAGGATTGAAAGAGAAGGTGTATCGCCAGAAGATGCATATTATTTGATTCATGATTTTTGGGGCGATAATCCAGTTGTGTTTGGTCAGAATGTTGAAAAGTTTGATTTAGGTAAAGTTTCTAACCTTTATCGCAAAACTGGACACGGAGAATTTGCACCATTAATTGTAGCAGATACATTAAGAATGGCAAAGGAAAAGATTAAGAAGAGCAAGCATAAGACAACTTGTGATGAGGGAACAACTCTTGATTATAAGTTAGCGTCACTTGTTAAGTTTCTTGGTATTGAGAACAACTTTGGGTTCCATTCTTCACTTGATGATGTAAGGGCTACAGTTGAAGTATTCTTTGCTTTGTGCAAGTTATATGTGAAAGAGGAGCCTAGACCAAAGGATGAGCCAGATTTAACGCTTGATGGTTTTGCTATTAATTATATCAGCGAATTTTATCCATCTTATCAGTTACATAGAATTTATGTAAAGAATAATTTAGGAGCTAAGATTTACTATGATATATATAATAGAGTCTGGTACATTGGTAATAGGTTGCCTGAAAAGGAAACTGTTGACCTTATCTATTCATATGCTGGTGTTAAAACAGAAAATGAGTTTATAGCTAAGTATAAGAAAGATAAGAAGTTTAAGAAGTAATTTATTAATGCAACAAAAAGAAAAGACACTCTTATAGGGTGTCTTTTTTTTAATTAATATTTTGTGTTGCATATTTATATTTGTAGTGAAGTAAAACAATCTCATGACAAATGAAAGGAGAGTTTTAATATGAGAACATTTACAACTAGAGAGAATGTTGAGTCACACGCACATACAGTAGCATCTGTTAATGATGCGGTAGCAACATTTATGGATTACTTTAAAAAGGCAAAGAACGATGGATTTTCAGGCTTAGCAATTACTAATCATGGTAATGTAGCAGATTTAGTTGAAGCATGGTCTTTCTTAAAGGAGCATGATGATTTCCTTGAAGATTTTAAGTTTGTTTTTGGAGTAGAGGGCTACTTAAAGGCAACTGAACATCTTTATGTATCTGATAAGTTAACAGATGAGGAAAAGGAACTTGTATCAACTGCATTAACTAAGACTCAGGAAACACAGAAGTCAAGACAGCACCTAGTTCTTTTAGTTAAGGACAACGAAGGTTATCAGGATTTTTGTAGATATATTTCTGATACAGAGAGAAATTTAGAGCTTGTTATGAACAAGAAGTTTAGATTTCCTCTTGGTTCTATGGAATTACTAGAAAAGCATTTTAAGGGAAAGAACGGAGTTATCTGTTCATCAGCATGTATTGCAGGACCTCTTGCTTATGAATTACTTTATAACCATAGAATTGATAAAGAAATAGCTAACCTTGAAGAAAAGTCAGCAAGTATTGTTGCTAACTTAGGTGACGATTTCTTTGAAAAGAAGTCAAGATGTGAAGATTTAACTACACAGATTGATGCCTTAACAGAGGAAAATAAGAACCTAAAGCCTATTGCAACAAAGAAGTTTAAGAAGGCTCAGTCAAAGATTGATAAGGAACCTGATGAAACTTTAAGAGCAACTCTACAGGAACAGTTAGACATTGAAATTGTTGAGTCTAAAGAAGCAGCAGATAAGATTGAGTACAATAAGAAAGCTATTGAAAGTTTAAAAGCAACTAGAAAACCTTTAAAGGAAGTTGTTGATAAGAAGAAAACTTCTTTAGTTAAACTTGAAAACAACGCCAAGTTCATTGTAATTCTTGAAAAGAATAAGAGAACAGAAAGCGAATTGTACG
>Ga0326512_10002828_pt1 | contig 12844 bp, 9 predicted proteins | sample 1_2617_0518_D_FD_203652 | JGI IMG/M metagenome (GOLD analysis project Ga0326512, IMG submission 203652) | Bovine rumen microbial communities from UC Davis, California, United States - 1_2617_0518 | ecosystem: Host-associated > Mammals > Digestive system > Stomach > Rumen | place: USA: California... | reverse complement strand
TCACTATTCGACCAGCCACAGGAGGGGGTAGATTATTATGGCGACGATATAGAGGCGCCAGTAACGACGCCAACCAACCCTTACGCGCCAGTAGACGGCCAGGTAACGCAAGCTATGCGCGACAGGGCTAGCGAGATTATAGACAGCTTAGCGCTCAAAAGGCAAATACCGGATAATGAGCTGTTTGATAGAATCGACCCGTCAACGCTGCCGAGGGGCCAACAAGAGATAGGTAGAATCCTAGACGATAAGTACACTAGAGGCCTCAAAAATAGCGACGTAACGGATATGATGCGAGAGACCGTATCTAGCGAGTTCGATAAGAGGCTGGGAAAGAATCCAAGTAAAGAGGACCTAATATCCTTCATATTCGGCAACGTTGACGAGACGACCAAAAAAGAGATGATGGATAAGGCAATCGGGCTGTATGTGGCACCGGAAACGATGTCCGAGGGGACTCTAAATAGCATGGCGCGCAATAAGATAAGCGACAGTCTGTATGGGGATAGCATATCAGCAATAAACGCTAGCAACAGGACGGTTAGAGGTGGGTACACCGGAGCGTTAGACTCGGTACTATCTGAGCGTCTAGGAATAGCGCCAGGAAATACCTTCAAAAAGACTGGACCATACGACCGCAAGGGTTCCTATGGGCGTTACGAGGAATACCCATTTTCGCCTTACAAAAATAACATTATGGTAGATACGCGTTCAAACAACGAGGACGCGATAAACACCATGGCCCATGAGCGCTTACACTCATTCCAGACTGAGGCGAAAAAGCTTTACGATAAAGACAGATACAGCCCGGAGGTAAAGGACGCCTACGACGAGCTAGCAAAAGACCTAAAGGACGCCAATGCTTACAGGACCGGTAAAGAGATTAAAGAGAGGTACGGCAGCGACGTAGCGTACTGGAGGCACCACGACGAGCAAGAGGCGCGGATGCTGCAGCAATATCTAGACGCCAAGGGGTACACCGGCTCTAACCACCATAACGAAAACCGGTACTTAGGCCTCGAGTATGACGACGCTAAAATAACGCCAGCCTTCGATAAGTTCTTCGATAAGCTCCGCGACCTATCCAAGCGAGGTATAGCTCTACCGGCCCTAACAGCTCTATTCGGTGGCGGCGCTTATATGGCCAGCCAAAATAACGATAAAGAAAAAGAGGTAAAGTAGCATGGCGGTAAAATCAAACTTTACAGGACGCAATATACCGAGCCTAACGGCCAAAAAGTCGCAACCTATGACTACTAACTTCGCTAGAGGCATCTATACCTACAAGCCTAACGACACGATGGACTCTAGCGAGGTTAGACTAGCCCAAGATGCGCGCTTTGACCGCGTAGGCGAGTATGGCACGCGCCTAGGGTATAAGCAACTATCTGAGCCGATTGGTAAAACGCAGCTAGCCGATAGCTCAGACGGGAGCATAAGCACCGTAAAGGGTAGCGGCGTAGAGCCGTACGAATATACAGCTAGTGCGGATAACCTTATATACTCCGTGACGGTTTATCTTAAGCAGACCTCTGGCGATACCAGCTATGTAGTACCAAAAATTACTCTATCTATCGACGATGAGGAGGTAGCTAGCTCCTGCATTAGCCCTAAGACCTTAAGCGGGAGTATGGCGCACGAGGTAGTGTTTAATAACTGCCCGAACCTATTCAACGGCGAAAAGCTAACTATTAGCCTAGGAGTCCAGACTGGCTCGCTAGATAGCCTAGACGCGCGCGTAAACGGCGCTGGCAAGCTTTTATGCGAGGTTAACACCGCAACAGAGGGCAGCGTGTCTAACGTATTTGAGGCCAATATAGACGGCGATAAGTCCGTGTTATTTGTATTTAATGGCGATCTATACTGGCAAAACAGCGCAGGCACCGTAGCAGCTATCCGAACTTTACCGGCAGGGGTAACTAAGGTGCGCTTTAGCCAAAATCTTAACACTATCCGCTATGTAGACGGTAAAGAGGCGCCACACTTATTGACGCCGACCGTATCTGGAGGTGTAGTAACGGCATGGGTAGATAGCGCTATCCCAGTAACAGACTTGCAGACGGAAACTCCGCTAAATATTACGATGTCTAACATTATGAACGGCACCGCGGATAACCTCATATACTTTGACGCAGAAACAGACACCCAGGCAGTATGGACCTATCCGTATGGCTTTTCTTTCGCTAAGAGTCCAGCCTTTAGCACCACCGACACTATCGAGGGCGACGTAGGCGACACTCTAACTATCGACAGCTCGACCATATCCCCAAGTGGCATAGCCGTAGGCGACTGGATAACTGGCCAAGGCACCAAAACAGCCGAAGTTACGGCCATATCCGGCACGACTGTTAGCCTAACTATTGTAGACACGACACCGCAGACTATATCTAGTTACGATAAGTTTAGTACCGATTTTTACCAGAACTTCCCGGCCATTAAGACTGGCGATCCACTAACCGCTATGTTTAACCTAGGCGGCGTGCTTTACTTTATGACGCAGCGCAACAAGTACCAGATGTACAGCCAGAGCGCCGAGGCCTGGACGCAGAGCAACACTAACGCACAAAACGGTACTTTTAGCCAAGAGTCCGTAGTATGCGACTTAAACTATGCCTACTTTGCGAATAATAACGGCATCTATATCTTTGACGGAGCTAGCGAGGCCAGCTTAACTGAGAACTCTATACAGAACGTTTACGACGCTATCCCGGATAAAGAGAGTATCGTACTAGATCTCTATAAGAACCGTCTATACGTATACTATCCAAGTACCGAGGGGGGCGTGAACGACCACTGCCTAGTCTATAACATCAACCTAAAAGTATGGGAGTCTTTCGATTCTAATACGTGGGTTAGCGCCACCAGCGCGCGCCAGAACGCGTCTAATCGCTTTATATGCGGCCATAGCCGCGTAGGTATGCTCATGCTCAACGAGAGCGTACCAGACAACGACTACTCAGATATGGGCCAAGCTATAGCCTTTAATCTCGAAACCGGCTACCAGCACTTCGGCACGACCAGCCAGCAAAAACGTATCTCTAAATGGCGCCCACAATTCGCGACTACCACGCAGCCTTATACCGTCGAGTGCGGCTACTCGCTAGACTATACCGACCAAGTAAAGTATGCCTTTAGCATAGACCTATTGCGCCAGATACCAACCTTAACTAATCACGTATGGGATAACCCTAGCGACTATGGAGTACCGGCAATCCCGACACGCCATACAACATCAACTAAAGTTAACGGCGAGTTTTACCGCTGCCAGATACGCTACCAGCATATAGCGGCTTTTGAGCCGGTTATATTCCGTAGCCATACACTAACCGTAGAAACGCAAAGGATAAGATAATGCCTAACCGCTTTACGCCTATCAACAGCAAACAGGATACGCAAAAGGCGCTCCAGACTATCAACAATAACTTTATGATGCTGGACGCCGAAACGTACGCTAAAACTATCTCTAACGGCAAAAATAGCCAGATGATAAGCGGCAAGCTACCTAATGGGCGCTATGGCGAGGTGTTTTATGATGCCGGCGGTATGCCACGTATCTTAATTGGCCAAGCGCCAGGCGACGGCCGACCGGGTATATGGATAACTAAAGAGGGGTTTAACGTACTCGACGAGGTAAAGTAATGGCCCAGAATCTAGCCCACTTTATCTTTAATTCAGACTACCCCATGGACAAGGTAGTGTTCTACAAGCAACAGCAGATAAGTTTACCGGCAAGCTCCTCCACTAAAACATTTACAATACCGCATAATCTACTCTTTACGCCGCTGCCAATAGCGATATGGTCAGAGGACGAGGACTTTAGCTCCGTGTATGGCCTAGACCAGCTAGTTATGGCACCGCGCATGACGCTAGTTAAGGCCGACGCCGCCAATATAACGGTATCTTTTACGCCGGACTCCGGCACGGCCTACACGGGCTACTTGCGCGTCTATGGGCTACTGCCAGCAAACGCTACGCAAGAGGCGGCGCCGACGGCGCGCCAATCGGCCAAGCTAGTGTTCGACACGGATAAGATATACTGCCCACTTATCTTTAGCGGACTTATCACGACCGACTTTAACTCTAACAACGTAGCCAAAGTGAACGTCACGCACGGCTACAAAGAGCTTACGACGCAAGCCAACAGGGTAGAGATAGAGCATAACCTTGGCAACTACCCGTTTATATCATTCTGGCGAGAAACCAGCGGCGAGATAAAGGCCGGCAATTACACAACATTCCAACCGGGCTATCCGCTCCAATACTACTCATATTCAGATATAGATAAATGCGGCTTTTACTGCGGCCAATCTGCCGGCCAGGATAAGTGGCATATAAGGATATACGCAAATGTCTAGCAAGCCCAATAGATTCATACTAAACAGCGACTATATGAGCCTAGCGCAAGCTGGCAATCAAGAGATAGATATTGTGCTACCGGCCGGCACGTCAATCAGCGGACTCGGTTATGTTACCAAGCTAGTCAATCTGCCAGCGGTTAAAGGCGCTATCCCACGCTACCTAGTTAGCTACGAGACTACCGTATACAACATGGAAACGCAGCAGACGGAGACTAAAACGGTCACTATCCCCACGGAGGGCATGTTCGATATATGGTCAAGCAATGGGCTGCCGCACTACTACGTGCTTCTCGCGCGTCCAGACAAAGACAAGCTAAGGGTGTCGGCGCAAGTTATAACCCAGAGTGGTAACCGGCCTTTTAATAGCATAACGTTCAAATTGCGCGTGAGTTATATGTACCCGCCTAACCTCTAAATATGCTATAATATAAGTAATTTTGGCGTTGCGTAGTAGATACGCATGGCGAACTTAGAAAAGATTATGGCTGAAACGTCGAAAAGCTACGACAACAGCCGTAAAGCTTTGAACAACCAGATAAACGCTATATCTGGCGATCTAGCCGCGCAGCAAAACCGCATAAATGCCCAGTACGCTCAACAAGGCAAAAACCTAGACAACCAGCGCAACTGGCAAGCGCAGTCCTCCAGTATGGCCGCAAGCCGTAATGGTGGCTCCTTTGGTGGCAGCTCAGAAATAGCAAACAAAAAGTACTACCAGCAAGCCTACGTGCCGGCCGTAACTCAGATGCAGACGAACCAGGCTAACGACTTATCTAGCGCAGAGAGCGACGCTAACCAGCGCAGACTTAGCTTGCAACAGACTCTGGCGCAGCTTAACGACGAGGCTAGTAAATATGCTATGCAGCGTTATGACGCGGCCGTGGCGCAAGAGAAAGAGGACGCGTACCGTAAGCAACAGCTAGCGCTCCAGAAACAGCAACTAGCGGCCCAGAACGCATGGCAAAACTACCTAACGCCAACTAGCACAGCCACTAACCCTTATGTATGGTCGCAAAATGGCGCAGGGGGCAGCTCGTTTAATAACGCCAATACTGGCCGATCCGTAACATTCGGCACGTACGCAACTGGCGCAGGGGCTAAAGGTAACGCTAATCTTATGGCGCTAGCCGGTCAATCGCTCAACGCAGACGAGTACGCAAGACTCCAGAGAATTGTAGGCGCTCAGGCAAATACCAAACATTCCGCACTCAGGACCACGAAGTCTAACGCCTATCAGAATAAAAAGTATCTATCCGCCGCAGATAACGACTTTATGCGACGCTTAGGCTTAACATTCTAGGAGTGAGTATGGCTTTATTTGATGATGAACTTAGAAAAGCCCAACAACAGCGCGCCATGTATAACGCGCAACTTAGGGCTAACCAAGCGCAAGCAGACTATGATGCTTTAATGCCTCAAGCTATGGCGAAAATCAGCCAGGCTCAACAGGGGCCAAGTAATCCACTAGAGAGTGTTTTAAGCGGTATAGGTAACAGCGTTAAAAACGTAGGCGACACTCTATATAATATGTTCGGCACCGGCGCGGCCTCGGTTAGAGACCTCCTCACGGGGAATGCCGGTACCGGCAAATATACGAAGGAGTGGGAGCAATACGCAAAAAAGGCCCTTCATGGCGACGAGAATATGTCCGACAAGGACTATTACGCCAAGACTGGCGGTAAATCTCTAGACGCAGCCGCTACGGTATCAGACCTTATCCCAGGCCTAGGCGCTGGCGCTAAAGTAGCCCTTAACGTAGGCCAAGGCGTAGTCTCTGGCGCGGCCAACCCATTTATTGAGAAAGGGGCTAGCGCAACGCTAGACGACGCACTTAAAGGCGCTCTAGTGGGCGGCGCTAGCGCAGGTGTAGGCCAATACGTAGGCGGCAAGCTAGCTAACAGAGCGGCCGGTAAAGGCCTTATCTCTAAGGCGCTTAACAGTAATGTAGGTAAAGGCGCTATAACTGGCGGCCTAGCTGGCGCTACTGGTGGTGGCCTATACGCTGGCCTTAATGGCGGCGACGTGCTACAAGGTGCTTTACAGGGCGCTCAAGGCGGCGCTATGGCAGGTGGCACTATGGCCGGCACCATGGGCATACTAGGCAGCGGTATAGATAGACTAAACCGAAAGTATAACGCCACGCCGCAGGCTCCAGACACCCCGGCCACTAAGCCTATCGTAGACGAAGTGGCCGAGCAGTACGCTAAGCCAGCCACTATCGAAACGGCGCTACAAGAGGCCCAGACGCCAACGCGCCGACAAATCGACGTGCAATACGACGACTCAGGCAACGGTAACGTAGCAGTTAACCGCCAGCGCAGAAGTATGTACAGGCTGCCCGATCGTTCAGGCTCAACGCTAGACGGTATTTTAGGGCCAAATAACAAAACGCAGCTACCAAACGCTATACCGAACACTAACGCGCAGTTCAGAAAGTTATTCGACGATAACACTAGCGACATCTCGGCCGCCGTCAGAAACGGATTCCTCGACGCCGCCGGCGATGACGCCATCTCCAAGAACGCGGTACTAAAGGACATACTGGATAGCGACACCTACAACCAGCTTAGAGCAGCTACAAGAGACTATGCGGACTACGCGAACAGCTCCCTAGACGGCTATAATGTAACCTCCAAGAGCGATTTACCGAAGATTAGGACTTCAGACTATACCGAAGCGACAGGCTATAAAGGCAAAGATATACCAGACTATATGCGCCCGTTCCTATCAGAGGAAAACGGCACGTCGCTTAAGGATAGCAGCTGGTCCCAGATTATGCCGGAATATAACAACGAAGGCCAGTTTACCGGTACGCCAGACGACATTCTAGAGATGTACGACAACCTAGCAAACACCAACCGGAACCTCGTATACACTAACGAAAACCTCATTGGCGCGCTCGAAACCGATCCAGACCTATATATGAAAGCGACGGAGCAGCTATTAGCTGACAGCTTCCCCACTCGCAAGATTGACGTAGACAAGAGGCTACCGCAAGGCGAACAGATAGACGTTAATAACCCAAACCGCGGCCAACTTATCCAAGACGTTATGCCAGCCCAGCGCCAAGCTCAACCGCAAGTACAGGCTCAACCTATCCAAGAGGCGCCAGTTCAAGCACCGGTACAGAGAGTGCGACGCGCAGCCGACACTAGCGATGTTAAAATCAACCCTAACCTAGCGCCAGAAGATGTAGCTAGACTTGAACGCCAGCTAACAGTAAACCGCCAGAAACAAGGCGCAGCGTTACTTGAACAGTATGGAACACTAGACGCGCCAGTACGACGCGCCGTGGGGTCGCCAGAGGACGTTTTAACCACGCTTTACGATGATTATGGCCTAAAGACTCCAGCCGACGTACAATACGCCGCTAACCACGTTACAGGGCGTAATGGTGTAGTATCTCAAATGACACGCGAGCTAGCGGCTAGTGCAAATAACGTAGACACAACTATTACTAGAGATTGGCTACAAGAGCTGATGGACGCTAACGGCCTACTTGATGACGAGCAAAAGACCGTTACCAAGCAAATAGCCGGCGCACTCAAGCGCGCCAACTCTAGCAGCGACGGCGCTACCACGCTGGACATTATGAAACAGCTAGAGAAACAGAGCGCACGCTATAAAGGCAAAGATGGAACCTACCACCACGCTACAGAGGCAGAAACGCGCAAGGGCATCATCTTAGACCTAGTGCATGACGAGCTACAGGATAGACTCTGGGACGCGGCCGGCGATCCAAAGAAAGTGCTAACCCCTAAGCGAATAACTGAGCTTAAGAGTATGTACAAAGACAACGACGCATGGGCTAACTTTATCGACAACAGGTTAGCAAAATCGACAAGCGGCGCGGAACTCCGTAGCGCTATGAAACCGCTAGTAGACGGTTCAAAGATTGTGTATGGCTCAAAACAGAGCGCCGGCGGATTCGCAGATAGAGCGTATAAGGCGGCAACTTCCGCTAACCCTATCGTAGCTATGGGCCAAATGGCTTACGACGCGGCGCTAGATTCAGATAAGGTTAAACAAATCAGAGCTAGCAGATACGCTAAGGACGCGGCCAAGGCGAAAGCTCAACTAACCGGCCAAGAGGCGCCAAAAGGTAACGGCCTAATTGGTACGGCTAAGAATATTGGCCAAAAGGCCGTGAATAAGGCCGGAAAGGCGGCAGAAATGCTTAATAACGATACCGTATATAACGCTAGATTCGGCGGCGATAAAGGCGAGGCGTACAATATGCCAAGCCAGGGCGAGTTTATGACGCGCCAACTATCACGCCAGGCAGGCTTAGGCGCTATGCAGCAACAGGATAGGCAAAACGCTATCCAGAACGCTACACAAGAGGCCCAAGGCATACAGAACAACTACGAAAACTCTATGCTACAGGCCCAACAGCTGTATAACCAAGCGCAGCAAGTGCAAGAAGCTATACCAAGCTCACTCGATAGAATTAGCGCAGGCATGGAACGGGCATTGGCGGCTGGCGATATTACGGCCTACGGCAAGCTAGCCGACCTCTATAAGCAAGCGGCGCAGATGTACGAGCTACAGAACCCTACAACTACTAAGAGTGAAGCTAAGGCGCTAACTAACAGCCAATCTAAAGCTATGACCGGCTTGCAACAGCTACAAACATTGTCCGGAATGACACCAGACTTAGGAACGGCGCTAGCTAGCAGTCCGTTAGGCGGCCTAGTAAATATGACTGGCGGTAACGATTATGCCAACCAGGCGGAGGCGTTAGCCACAACTATTGGCTACCTACTATCTGGCGCAACTATTAAGCCAGATGAGGCGGAAAAATTGGGCCGAGGCTATGTACCGAGCGCCTATGACTCAGACCAGGTGCGCCAAAAGAAGCTATCACGTGCCGAGCAGCTACTAAGGAACTACTTAGCAGATACAAGCTCGCTAGAGTCGATACAATAAAAAATAGCCCCTCGCAAGAGGGGTTATATATTTATCATGATAGCTACCGCGACAACTATGGCCACAATGATAAACGCCACGATTAAGGAGGTTATCATAGGGTGGTCTGTAATAGTGTCTAGCATCTTAGCTTTTTTGGGGTGTTTAGCAGCCCAATCTTTTTGGCGCTTGATAGCCGCCTTGCGCTTAGCGTCATAAAACGCTTTTCTAGCCTCGTCCTCGCGCTTTTTACGTTCTTCTTCACGTCGAGCCGATTCTTCGCGCTCGCGCCGCCTAGATTCAGAGTAGGCCGGTATAACGTCGCATAAACCAGCAATAACAAAAAATAAAAGTATGATGATGGCTGCTACATCACTAATAGTCCATATGAACATATACCCTCGCAGTTACTTACCTCAATTATATCACTAAATATGGTATAATAGGCTTAATTGGCGTTGCGTAGTTAAACACTATGTTTATCGAGGAAATCGAGGAAAAAGAACGCACTCTGGGGGATAAGTTCGAGGAGTTTGGCAAAAAGTTAGGCAAGCTTTGCGATCTAGGCTTTGATATTCTAGGCGATAAGAAAATGGGCGAGAAAGAGCGCTCAGAGTTTATCGACATCTTAGCCAATATCAAGGGCGCTAAAATGGCCGCTTATAAAATCATGGAAAATTATAGCGACGTTAAAAAAGAGGACCGCGAGAAAATCGAGAAAAAGGCCGACGACTTTATTAAAGGTTTAGGGCTTGACGATAAATAGGAGGTAACCATGCAGGAAGATATGATACTACAAGGTATCCAGCCGCTACCGCTACCTCAGAAAGCCACCAGCACCGTATATATCGAGTCTAACTACACTTTTAAGGACGGCGACACTTTATATATGACCATCAAGACTAAGCCGGACAATGACTACACCGACGCGGACGCGCTACTTAAAAAAGAGTGGGTTTTTGGCACGGATTGCGACTACGACAACGAGGGCTACTTAGCGCTTCCTCTATCCGAGGCCGACACGAGCATAGACTTTGGCGACTACTATTATGACATCAAGCTGGTTAACGCGAACTGTAAGGCTCCAATAGCCGTTGGGCCATGCAAGATACTACCTGTAATGACTTTGAGGGCTTAATCATGCCGAAAATTAAAGTAAATAACCCTAAGAATATTATTAAAGGTACGCCTACCAGATATTATTTTAAGCTCCACAACACTGGCGGCCCTAAAGGAGATAAGGGCGATACCGGCGATACCGGACCGCAAGGCCCTAAAGGCGATACTGGTAACGCCGCTACTGTTCAAGTAGGCTCGACTACCACGCTACCTGTAGGCCAAGACGCTACTGTAGAGAACGTAGGCAACCAATACGCCGCTATACTCAACTTCGGTATACCGCAAGGCCCACAAGGCCCTCAGGGCGTTAAGGGCGATAAAGGCGATACTGGGGATACTGGCCCGCAAGGTGCTACTGGCGCTAAAGGCGATCCAGGCACTAACGCCACGGTATACGTAGGTACTACAACTACTGGCAACCCTGGCACGCAAGCTAGCGTTCGCAACTCTGGCACAGAGAATAACGCCGTACTTAACTTTACTATCCCACAAGGTGCTACCGGCGCCGTAGGTCCAGCTAACACGCTATCTATTGGCTCAGTAACCAGGGGCGCAGACGCAAGCGCTACAATTACCGGCGACGCTCCTAACCAGACGCTTAACCTAGTACTACCTAAAGGCGACACAGGCCCAACCGGCCCAACAGGGCCACAAGGCCCCCAGGGAGTTCAAGGGGTGCAAGGCGTTCCGGGCAAGGACTTCTCGATTTATAAGACATACGCCAGTGTCGCAGAGATGAACGCAGACGCGGCGAACGTGCCAGAGGGCGAGTTTGTCATGATCGCAAGCACTACCCAAGACCCAGACAACGCCAAGCTATACGTCAAGAACGGCGAGGGGTCGTTTACTTATCTATCTGACTTATCCGGTGCGCAAGGCATCCAAGGACCACAGGGCGAGCAAGGCATACAAGGACCACAAGGAGTCCAAGGTCCTCAAGGCGAAACTGGTCCAAGAGGTAGCGTCAAAAGCCAATATGTCGCAGAATTACCAGCCACAGGCGACACGGACACGTTCTACCTAGTCGATAGAGATTTAGAAAGCCACACCGAATCTGGCGAATATATCACGCTCGAAACAACCCAGACAGCAGGGGCGATTCAGTCCGCTCAAATTGACGGCAACGCAACGCAGACAACCTATAGTGGGAAAAACCTGTTCAATGTTATGGCACCATACCGAACGGGCGGAACTTTTTATAATCTCGCAGTTGGAACGCAAATTGTGGCGGAGCAATCATCGAATGTTACAATCACGCAGACCTCAAATGGTTGCACAATAGCCGTTCCATCATGGGCAGGTGCAGTATATGTGTTCCCTCTGACGGTCGGAACAACTTACCATCTCAAATACACGCTGACATCGACATCAAATCGTATGTCGAGATATACACTCGACTCTGACCATAAAGTCGTAAGGCAATTGGGCAATCTTACAGCGAGCCCTCTAAGTGAAAGTATAAACATTACGCTTGAAAATGGTGAGGCTTACTTTGCAATCGCTTTCGGTTCAAACAGCGCAATCACGCTCACACTCACAGAACCGCAACTCGAAAATGGAAGCCAAGAGAGTTCATACGAACCATACGTTGGCGGGACTCCTGCTCCGAATCCAGAGTTCCCACAACCAATCTCAACCGTCACAGGCGAGAATGTAGTCAAGGTGGTGGGGAAAAATCTATGGGGAGGACTCGGTGGCAGTTATAGCCGCAGCATAGGCGACATCGCCTTCCAGACCAATTCGGACGGCACTATCACAGCATCAGGTATCGCATCCTCAACGGTTTACTCGTGCAACAACTCCCTCGCATCAAGCAACAATATCTACACCACGCTCAAGGCGGGAACGTACTATTTATCGACAGAAAGTACGCCACCAACAGGTGTAAGTCTCCGCATAAGTAAGTTGTCCGATGCGATTGCTCTTGCAGAGTCGCCAAACAGTTTCATGCTCACAGAAGATACCGATGTTTATATGTCTTTGCGTGTCGCATCTGGCACAAATATTTCGAGTGGCATCACCATCAAGCCAATGCTCGAACTCGGCTCAACCGCCACCGCCTACGAGCCATATACGGCGCAAGATTATGAGATAAGTCTTACAGGCAAAAACCTATTCAACAAGGCAACATCTACGGACGGCTATCGCATCGACTCGAACGGCGACCCATACGCTAACGCATCATACTTTATTAGCGACTATATAGTGGTACAACCGTCAACGACATACGCGTATAGTCGTGGCGCTGCTGGCTCTGGCATGTCTACTATTGCGTACTACAAGTCGGATAAGACCTTTATATCTCGTACGATGCCAACTATAGGTAGCTCGGACACCAGCGGAACGGTCACGACCCCGAACGACGCATACTACGCAAGATTTTGCGACGTGAACGGGGTGCTAGACTCGGCGCAGCTAGAGCTTGGGTCGACGGCTACGGAGTATGCGGCTTATTCGCC